>SKEG01000335.1_pt1 | contig 53407 bp, 43 predicted proteins | sample 4826631 | NCBI WGS metagenome assembly SKEG01 (sample SAMN11008815, study PRJNA524170) | human gut metagenome | biome: Human fecal sample; material: Feces; isolation source: fecal sample from pouch patient p26, p34, p50 | host: Homo sapiens | place: Israel: Tel-Aviv | collected 2016-11-02
AGGGTCACTTTCCTTTGTAATGTTTTGGGTCAAATTCATTATACATCAGAAAGTCCTGTACGATATTTTTTTATGAAAAAGTTGTAAAGTGGTGTTATATTGATATATTTTCTCAAAATAAAAAACACGAAAGCAAACTTCTCCAGAAACACATATGATGTTCCTGTTCTTTTGCTTTCGTGTTTTTCGTATTATTAATTATATAATCTCAGAGGCAGCAAATATTTTACCCCTGACCTGTTATCTGACAATTCTTATTCCGTATACAGATAAGCGCTGTACTCCGGATCATCCAGAGCCTTCGGTCCGATCCATGCAGGACTGATCAGTACCTCTTTCTCAATAGTTACAGATTTCTTCGGGGCAGTTGTCTGGATTGCAGCCCATATGGTCTGATACCCCATTGCATAAGGCTGCTGGGAAACACATCCGATCTCATCACCGTTTCTGATTGCTTCCTGCTGCTTTGATGTCGCATCCACCCCTACCAGAGCAGGCAGATCGCTCTCCTCGCTCTTATCCATGTCCAGATACATCTCTGTAATATCCGCATTTGTACAGAACACGCCATCCAGTCCCGGATATTTATCCAGAACTTCTTTCATGGCAGCCTCCATATCATCTACCTGATCAGAGTAAACGATCTCCACAACTTCAATATCCCCATATTTCTCAATATTAGTCACAAATCCCTCTACTCTGTCCTGAACACTCTGTGTCTTCTCCTGTGCGGAAAATACGGCAACTCTTCCCATCTTTCCAATGGTAGTCCCAAGACGGTATGCCGCCATCTTACCTACCTGTACATTATCTGTACCACGGTACGCCCTGACCAGCTTATTCTCTGATACATTGGAATCAAATGAAATCACCGGGATTCCATTCTCCTTCGCAGCTTCCAGCTGCGCCTGACAGGAATCCACATCACTTGCCGAAATACACAGAACATCCGGATTCTCAGCAATGACCGCATCTATGATATTGATCTGACTCTCCACATCCTGTTCATCATCCGGTCCCTCAAAAGTCATGGTAATCTGCTCATCCTTCTTAAAGCCATACGCCTCATTGATCGCCTTTACCGCTTCCTCCATGCCTTTCTTCACAAGTTTCCAGTATTCACCTTGCGTAGATTTACTCACTACTGCGATCCTGGAACCGGCCTCAATCTTCACACTGGTATCAATCTCCGGAATAAGCGGACTCTCATCCTGTTCTTCCACCGCTTCTGCTTCTGAATCAGTTTCTTCGATAGCGTCTGCCACTAATGGCTGAATTGTTTCTTCCACTTCTGCTTTACTGCACCCTGTCAGCATCGTCAGCCCTGTCATCAAACCTATCGCTGCTACCGCCGCTCTCTTCATTCTGATCTCCTCTTCCTTTCACCATTTCATCATCCATGTGTATTGTATTATCATATCTTTCAGGCTATCGTCTGTCTTTTTTTTTCGCTACGCATATCCCTATGTCACTGTTACCTTTGCTCTCAGCAACATATCTTTTTTACATTATACACATTTTAAGAAATTCGTCCAGAGATTTTACACTTTTTTCACCGTTCCTTCATAAACCCGTGTGGAAAATCCGAAACGCACTTCCGGTCGGAACCACCTGAAACTCCATTTTCTTCTTTGTCACAGGATGCCTGAATCCCAGCTTTGCCGAACAAAGCGCCAGCGGCTCCTGCCCATTTTCTTCCTTATTATAATTATACTTCTTATCTCCCACAAGTGCCATTCCCGCATGTGCCATCTGCACCCTGATCTGATGATGCCGCCCGGTATCCAGATGAATCCGCAGCAGACTCCTAATCTCTGTCGGTTCCGCTTCCTGTCCTTCTCTTACAGCTTCTCCACCTGTCTTATTCCCTGTTTCTTTTTGTTCAATCACTTCATAAGACAACACAGCCTTCTTCGCCCCTGCTGTCCCCGCCGGAACCACAGCCGAACTGTTCGTCCTGTTATCCTTCTTCAACCAGTCCTCCAGAACCGCTTTCTCCTGCGTTATATGTCCAGCTGTCACCGCCAGATAAATCTTCTCAATCTCTCCGGAAGTCATCTGCCGGTTCAGTTCAGCCGCAGCCTTTCCATTCAAAGCAAACACAAGAACACCTTCCACCGGCTGATCCAGACGATGAATAATCCCCAGATACGGCATCTTCCCCGGATTCTTCTGCGCAATATAATTCTTCAGCAGACTCTCCATATCCATACTGCCAACCCGCGCATTCTGAACAGCAATTCCCGCCGGCTTATGACATACCAAAATTTCTCTATCTTCATATAAAATATAATCTCTGATATCTTTGATCCACATAAAAAAAGCCCTCCTTTTCATGGAGAGTATATCTTAAATTTCCCATTTACGCAACGAATGCTTTTTACATCAAAGCGTCATACAAAAACTACATATTAAAAACGGTCATCACTTTTTACTTTTCCTGATTTCAAAAATGATGACCGTTTTAATGTTCTTCGTTATTCAATTTATTTTCCTCTTCGTATTCTTTCTATATTATACTTAGTAAACGAATTTGCGGTTTCACTATTCAATTATTTTATTTTAAATACTCTCTCTTTTATTTCCTGCTCATAATTCATGTGATCATTCTTTTTTACGTCATATTTTATATAACATATTCTTATATCACTGAACTTACTTAGAAAGTTTTATAGATTTTAAATTATAATTTCACGGATTATAATTTATATGTATTTTCGAAATATGAGATTTCCTTTTTCATTTCTCTCGTGTTAAGCAATTATAAACTTAACTTCTTAAATCCACAACTGTTTATTTCTCCTCTGCACTTTCTCACGTTTCTTATTGAACATAAATGGCAAATGTTCCGAAATCAATGGAAAGTAATACTACGAATGAAAAAGTATCTTCTTATTTCTTTCTCAATATCCTGTATTTTCTATACCTGATATTCTTCTGATGCAAAGCTTCAATCTATATCATCTATATTTTTCAATTTCTGATATACATTTCAAAATATCGTTCTTACCTTCAATTTCTCTGTTCCCTGAAACTCTTCTTTCAGGCTAACTATTGAGATAAGGGTTATACTCTTCTGATTAAATATTTCTTTACATATTTATCAGAATCTTTGTACCAGGTTCGTGACAGATATTCAATATGAGTAATCGCTTCTATAATACCCTGAATACGTTTTTTCCTTACTTAACTGTGCGTATCTTTTTATTTTCAGGAAAATAATCTTTTACTGTTATGTATCCGGTCTTTCTTGCAGGAAATGCAATTCCTGTCACTCTCTCATATTGATGAAGTTATAAGTTCTTTCCCAATGGAATCACCTGAACCTTTCTCATATTTTCATCCTTTTCATTGTAACATTTATATATACTATGAATTGAATGAATTTCTTTGATTTTTTATTTTGTTTCCTGTTTTCTTTTGATGTGATTATAATACCACCGCTCCCCATATTTGTCAATACATTTTTGCATTTTATTTCATTATTTTCTTTCTATTGTTATTTAATTTGAGCAAGTTTCACAATATTTATATTTATCTTATGTTTTTCTGACTATTTATTCAAAATAAACATTTCCTAGACACTGTTTTCACTCCCGTCTGCCAGTTCCCCTTTGCCCCTCATCGTCAAAAAAAGGTACAGCCGCATAAACAACTGTACCTTTGAAACTCAAAGTTATTTCTATTTCCTATTATAATTAATCAGGCACCCTTTAAGAATAATCTCACGCTCATCATCCGTAAGCTCCCCAAGAGCCACCTCAAATTCCTTCAACTCACTCTCACCTACAACATACCCCTTAATCGCATCATCCTTCTCAGCCACAGCCTTACGGATTTCCGGGAAGAACAGATAATCTCCATTTGCAAACGGAAGCTCACCCTCTTTGATCAGGAATGGAAGCATACCCCAGTTAATCAGGTTAGAACGATATCTCTTGGTTGCATATTCATTGGCAATATTTGCCCAGCCGCCAAGCACTTTCTGACAGGAAGCAGCCTGCTCACGCGCAGAACCATCACCAGGTTTCACAGCAAAGATCGTACTTCCCACACCAAGATTCTCCTTACTTACATCCGGATAAGATTTCTTAATCACATCCATAACCGGTTTCATCTCCGGAAGTGCATCCACCGGACATTTACCTTCCTGAATTGCTTCCTGCGCTTTCTGAACCTCTTTCGCACGTCCCACATAAGCCGGATCCTTTCTGGAAAGTGTAAACTCAGCCAGTCCAAGCGGGTTGGAACGATAAGAAGAAGTCTCACCGGACGGGATCAGCTCATCTGTAGTGGTAACCGGATCATGAATCTCAGAAACAACTTTCACGATCAGATTCTCCGGCAGTGCTGCCATCTTTGGCCAGTCCTTAATGTTCGGACCAAACTGAATCTCAACACTCGGATCTGCAACACCCTTGCTGTCAAAGACACGGTTCTCATAAATAGTCTTGTCAAAGAAATACTTCTGTCCTGTATAACCACCAGTGTAATCTTCTGCCGAAGTCAGGAAGCCTTTGTTTGCTGCTGTTGCTGCGATAGAACGCGCATCCATAAGTGCAACAGAAGAAATCTGACCATTCTGGATCTTGGAACCTTCACGGTTCGGGAAGTTTCTGGTTGTATGACGGATACTGAATGCATTATTAGCCGGAGTATCTCCCGCACCAAAGCACGGACCACAGAAAGCAGTCTTCACAACAGCACCGGTTGCCAGCAGATCAGCCAGAACACCATTCTTAGCCAGCTCCATATAAATCGGAGTACTTGCCGGATAAACACTTAATGTAAAGGCATCTGCTCCAATGCTCTTACCTTTCAGGATATCTGCCGCTGCACAGATATTCTCAAATCCGCCGCCTGCACATCCTGCAATAATTCCCTGTTCCACATACAGTTTGCCGTCAATGACTTTGTCTCTTAATGTATAAGGAACTTTTCCATCCAGGCTGACCTGTGCTTTTTTCTCAACATCAGCCAGAATATCATCCAGATTCGCCTTCAGTTCATCAATGGTATAAGCGTTGCTCGGATGGAACGGCATGGCAATCATTGGTTTGATCTCGCTCAGGTCGATTTCCACACATCCGTCATAGTATGCTGTTTCACCTGGTTTCAGTTCCTTGTAATCTTCACTTCTGCCATGGATCTCATAGAACTCCTGAATCTTCTCATCTGTCTGCCAGATAGAGGAAAGACAGGTTGTCTCTGTTGTCATAACATCCACGCCGATACGGAAATCAGCACTTAAATTTGCCACACCAGGTCCGACAAATTCCATTACTTTATTCTTTACATAGCCATTGGCAAATACTTTTCCGATAATTGCAAGCGCAACGTCCTGAGGACCTACGCCCGGACGTGGAGAACCTGTCAGATAAATTGCAACAACTCCCGGCATATTGATATCATAAGTCTGGGAAAGAAGCTGTTTTACAAGCTCCGGTCCACCTTCACCCATTGCCATGGTTCCAAGAGCACCATAACGGGTATGACTGTCGGAACCGAGGAGCATTTTGCCGCCTGCTGCAAGCATTTCTCTTGCAAACTGATGGATAACCGCCTGATGAGGCGGTACATATACGCCGCCATATTTCTTGGCACAGGTAAGTCCAAACATATGGTCATCTTCATTAATGGTTCCGCCTACTGCGCAAAGAGAGTTGTGACAATTTGTCAGAACATATGGCACCGGGAACTTCTCAAGCCCTGACGCACGGGCTGTCTGAATAATACCGACAAAGGTGATATCATGAGAAGTCAGTTTATCGAATCTGATCTGAAGCTTCTCCATATTTCCAGAAGTATTGTGCGCTTCCAGAATTGAATAGGCGATCGTGTTCTTCGCTGCTTCTCCTTTGGAAACAGGAACATCTGCCTGATTCTCCGGAACGATCTTCTGACCATTCAGTAAATATACTCCGGTATCGTATAATTTCATAATGTATCCTCCATTCTGGTTTTTTGCATGTCATTCAGATTGTACCGCCGCCCTGCCTTCTTATGGCAAAGATATCCGGTCGTACACTTTCACACGCTAATTTACGGAAATTTAAACTTAATTATAGTGTATTTTGAGGGAATAATCAAGTACAGAACACCAAGTATTTTTTTGCATCCAAATCTCGTTTTAAACCGACAGATATTCCCACCCGAACCAAAAAGCATAAAAAAATCCCCCGGAAAGTAAGGAGTCACACACCTTCCAGGGGATTCTTGGCTAAATTGTAAAAGGTATGCCAAACGCTGCCAATGAACAGCAGCCCGGCAAAACGGCATCAGCCTTTCACAGCTCCGGATACCATACCTTTGATAATTTCTTTGCTGAATGCAAAATACAGAATAACAACCGGTGCCATAGTGATCAGCATAGCTGCCATCTGTTTCGGATAATCAGATGCAAACTGTCCTTTGAACTGGGTCAGTGCAAGAGGAACGGTCTGCAGGCTTACGTCCTTGATCAGAACCAATGCAAATGAAAATTCATTCCAGCAGCTAAATACCTGAATGATCGCTACCGTAGTAAGGATCGGACGGCAGATCGGAAGAATGATCGTCCATAAAGTATGAGTGAAATTACTTCCATCGATCGCTGCTGCTTCTTCCAGAGAAACCGGAATCGTTTTGACATAACCTTCTACCAGAAAAATTCCCATCGGAAGTCCGAAAGAGACATATGGAAGAAGAAGGGTAAACCATCTGTTGTTGATCCCGCATTTCTGGAATACAACATAGATCGGAACCAGAAGGGAATGAATCGGGATCAGCATACCCATCAGGAACATCACATATAACACACGATTCAGTTTAAAATGAACACGGGCAAGAATATAACCTACGATAAAACTGAACAGAATGATCAGGATAATGGAAAGTCCTGTCGTTCTGACACTGTTCATCATAGACTCACCCAGATGATAATCTTTGTTGCTGAGGATCTTTATGTAGTTGATCAGGGTTGGATTTTTCGGCAGACCCATGATATCTGCGTTAAATACACGTTTCTCTTTCAGAGAGGAATATGCCATCCACACGATCGGGAAAATGCAGGAGAGTGAAAAGATGATCAGGATCACGTTCATGACTACTGCTGCGATCTCTTTTCTCACTTTGTGAGTTTTCGGTACGTTCTTCGTATTCATAATCTCATGCCTCCTTTTCCCTGGTCAGATATTTGATAAGTCCCTGTGAACCTCCGATTACCAAAAGAGATAATACAAAGATTGCTACAGAAATACAGCTGCCATAACCCATGTTGCTCTGGCTGAAGGATACCTGATATCCGTACATTGCCATAACCATGGATGCGGTACCAGGACCACCTTTGGTCATAACATAAATATTATCGAAAGCTTTCATATTACCGGCTACGCAGAGGGTAATACATACAAGCATTGTGTTCTTGATCAGCGGCAGAGTAATGTACCATGCAGTCTGGATGCCATTTGCCCCGTCGATCTGTGCGCTCTCAAAAATCTCTGTATCAATAGAGGCGATCGCAGACAGAATAATTACCATATAATAACCAATGAACTGCCAGATCAGAGGAATGGTTACACAAAGCATAACAATTTTGGAATTGTTTAACCATACCTGACAGAGATCCTGTCTTCCGATTGCTTTTAAAAACCAGTTGATCAGACCATATTTATTATGGTAGATCATATTCCAGATCAGACCGATACAAACTGCTGCGATCGTACTCGGGAAAAATCCGAAGGTACGATGGATGCCTTTTAATCTGGTAGATTTGGCATTTACCATAAGGACAAGGATAAATGCGATACCGATCTGTCCGATGATACACGCGATTACCAGATAAATATTGTGTCCAAATGACTGCCAGAATGTTGTATCGTGAATAAGCTGTTTATAGTTTGCAAGTCCGTTGAATGTTTTCATCGGACCGCCCTTCCATTCGAAGAAGCTGTAAACCAGTGCTGTCACCAGCGGAACAAATACAGTAAATACAAACATCAAAACAGGTACGAGCAGATATAAAATAAGTGTTTTCTTTTTGGGCTTGATCGTCGTCAACATATGCTGTTACCTCTCTTTCCTGAAAAATCCCCGGATTATACTATTACAGAAAAGCCAGCCCACCATAACTGTTTTACACCTTTGCAGTTATGCGTCAAATTTTATTCATATAATAGTACAAAACCGCCCCGCCCACCACAGTGGGCAGAACGGTTACTTTGCATTGCTTTCCGTAACCGAACCAGGAAACTGTTTCAGTTCGGTTTCAATTATTAATAGTTCTCTTCGTATGCTTTCTGAGCGTTTTCAGCTACTTCTTCAGGTGTCATTTCACCGTTCATCATAGTCTGAAGGTCTGTGTTCAGAACATCCCATACAGCACTGTTGATGTAGGAGTCATAAATTTCACATTTTGTTGTATCAACATATGAGTAGTTGTAGAAATCCTGTGTGATCTGGTCAAATTTGCTCAGGTCAACATCGTCTGTCTTTGTTAATCCGCCAAGTGCATAGTTCTCTGCTACATAGGTAGAGAATGCAGGTCCTGTGATCTCCTGTGCAAGATCGATCGCTGCTGCTAATTTATCAGGATCATCTGCAACCTTAGGATTGATTGCTACTGCATATCCAAGACCGATGTTCTGAGAATCAGGATCTTCTGTTGCATCTGCCGGCTGTGGAAGAACTGCAAATCCGATGTTATTGAATTTCTCTTCATCGCTGTCTTTCAGAGTTGCTGCGATATAGGATTCATCCCAGTTACCACCGATGAATGCTGCTGCATCACCGGAGATGTAGTATTCACGTGCATCTTCGTTTGTTACAGAGTTGTAATCTTCGTTAAAGATATCTGTTTCTGTGAACAGGTGCTGTGTTTCTGTCAGAGCTTTTACAAATGCTTCATCTGTAAATGCTGCACCGTCTTTGTCGATCAGGCTCTGGAACCAGTCTTTACCTGTGTATCTGTCACCCAGTGTAGAAAGGAAGTCACTGTTTGCCTGCCATTTACCGCCGTTACCAAATGCTACAGTGTCGATTCCCTGATCTTTGAAGTATTCAGAAGCTTTCTCTACATCTTCCCATGTTGACGGGAATGCATCGTATCCTGCTTCTTTCCACATTGCTTTATCATAGATCACTACTGTACAGGTACCACCTGTCAGTACCGGGTATCCATAAATCTTATCGCCTTCTTTAAATGGTGTAAAGTAATCCTGATCATACTGATCATAATATGGAGAAGCTTTAATGGTATCTGTCAGATCCATGATCAGTCCCTGCTCAGCCCATGCTTTGGTATTCATACCCTGAAGAAGGAATACGTCCGGAAGGTTATCTGCTGCTGCAAGAGTAGCGATCTGTGTTTTGTATTCTGCGTTTGCAAGAACGTTCTCATTTAAGTTGATATCCGGATGAGCATCGTTCCATGCTGCCAGTACGGTACGGAATCCATCAGAACCACCGTTTCCTTCGGATTCTTCGGATGTGGAGTAATGCATGATCTCCAGATCTCCTTTGTAAGCCAGATCATTATTTGCAACATCTGTTGCTGCGCTTACCATAGATGCACCCATCATAGATGATACTGTTGCTGCTGCCAGAGCAATTGCCATAACTTTTTTCTTCATTGTGTGTCCTCCTTTAATTAAATAAATGATTTCCTACACATTTGGGTGTTGGGTGTGTGTCGATGGATTTCGTCCCTGTCCGGGCTTTTCGAAACACCGATCTGATTAAGTTTTGTTGGTTTCGCTCTACTTAATCGTTTTCTTTCCTTTATTAAACAGCACTTTCCCTGATTTGTCAACCGTGTTTTTACTTAAATTATGCTTTTCGTATAAAATAGATTATATTCAATCTGTTTATTTGTGCATTTTTACTCAATTGCTTTTCGCTTATGTTTGTTATTTTAAATTATTTTTCGACATTTACATTCATATATTTATAATTTTCAATTTTTAAGCGCAAACGTTTTCGTTAATAAAGTATCATTCCTGCCTGTTTCCGGAATTGCTGCGCACAGAGTGAATAGCAGCCTGCTCCCACTATTATACCATTTCCTTTCCCTCTTTTTCATTGCAACCTGAAAGAAAATCCGTTATACTGATTTACGCAATAGTGATTAACGCAATCAATACGGACCGGAGGTGACAACTATGTTTCGTTTATGGGGGAAAATATGGAAAGACAATCGCTTACTGAAAGATACCGTCATCTGTGATGACTCTGAAGATACAAGAACGCACAAAATTTTCCGTGGTCTGGAAAGCATCTGCTATGAGATGGATCTGGGAAATCCTATCTGGCTGGAATCCACCATCAGGCACTTTAAGAAACACGGAAAAGCACGATTTTATCAGGATAATTTTATTGAACAGATTGACTTCGACTATCTGGAAATCCAGGTGATCGAAGAAGATAATGAGTAATCCCTGATTTACTGCGCAGCTTTATACCAAATAATGTAAAATAAAAGCAGAAATATTTTTCCATTCACTGTTTCCTCCACTGTTTTTATACAGCAGGGAAAACCGTAGTTCATCGTTAATGTGGAAAATATTTCTGCTTTATCTGTTTCATTTGCTTCATTTGTTTTATTTGCTTTATCCGTTTTATTTACTTTATCCGTATTTGCTTATTTTTCTTATTTACTACGTTGTTTTTCTCTTTTCTTCTTTCTTCCATACGCTCCTCTATTCCATAAATTCCCGTATGATCTCCCGCATGATTTCTTCCTCCTCCGGGCTCAGCATTCTGCTGAAATGGCTTCCTGCTGCCGCAGTCTGGCGGATGCTGCCGGCAATATGTTCCACGATTTCTTCCTTCTCTGCCTCACTTGGTTTCTCTGCTGCCGGAACCTCTTCCACCCATGTCCGGACATGTTCCACATAATCCGAAAGAGTATTCATAAGAAGCTCTTCCTTATATGTAAAATCCAATGCCTGTCTGAGCAAAAGCAGCGCAGTCGGAACGATTGCTCCCACATAAAGGTATCCCAGAGGAAGTCCGTCCCACTCTGTGACCCTGCCGCTCAGAAAAAAGGCCAGTCCAAGAAGAACCGTGCAAAACAGCGACGGATACCACACCAGCCGGTTCATGCGGCTTAACAGCCTGTCTCTCGTTTTCCAAAGGTTCAGCCATTTTTCTTTGAGATTCGTCTGCATCCCTGTATTCTTTCTGATCAGTCTTCGATAAGTAAGATGTGTGGCCAGCATCCCCAGCACTCCCAACCATCCCAGTACGGTCATGGCATAGAGCAGAAGATGCAGGTTCATGATTTTCTCCAGCATAACATCCTCCTTACAATATCCTCGATTGAGCTGATAGATTTATTATACTGCCACACGCAGCATCAGGGAATAAAAATCGTTCATCAAATTCTCCAAAAAAAATACAGAATCTGCAAGTCTGCGATTCTGTATTTTCTATCCATTCTGTTGATATCAGTTATTACATCTGACTATGAGATCTGATTATTCCACCTGGTCCTCACATCTTCTGAAGTTTCTCTACCACTTCTTCAAATTTCATAAAGTGGGATGCTTTCACAAGGATGGTATCTCCCTGCTGCACATATCCTTCCAGATGTTCCAGAAGGCTTTCTCTGTCCGGTTCGTAGATTACTTTCAGATCCGGGTTGGTCTGTATTGCTTTTTCTGCCATGCTTTTGCAGAGTTTTCCGGTACAGATGAGAACATCAATGTCGCATTTGCCCGCGTGTTCTCCGACGCTTTCATGAAGCTGCACTTCATCTGTGCCAAGTTCTCCCATATCTCCCAGAACCGCTACTCTGCGTCCTGAGCCATCCTGCAGAACATCCAGAGATGCCTTCATGGACATCGGATTGGCATTATAACAGTCATCTACGATCAGGAACTTCTCTGTATCGATCATTCGGAAACGTCCGCTGATCGGTTCCAGGCTCTCGATTCCTGCTTTGATCTGCTCGTCTGTCAGACCATAAATCCGTCCCACTGCTGCCGCTGCCAGCGCATTATATACCATATGACGGCCAGGCATCGGAATATCCACTTTAAAAGAATCTTCTCCCATATGAATGGTGCAGGTCATGCCCTTTAATCCTCTGCTTACGATCTCATCTCCGTAAACCTGGCATCCCTGACTCATGCCAAAGAATACCGGAGCAATGCCCTCATGTTCTTTCACTGTAGAAAGTTTATCATCATCCCCGTTCAGCACAATATGTCCGTCCGGTCTTAAGAATTTAAAAATCTCTGTTTTTGCTTTCAGCACACCGTCTCTGTCTCCCAGATTCTCCAGATGGCAGGTTCCGATGTTTGTGATCACGCAGGTATCCGGTCTGGCGATCCTGGCCAGTCTGGTCATCTCGCCGAAATCGCTGATTCCCATTTCCAGCACTGCCATCTCATCCTCATCACGAAGGCGGAATACAGTCAGCGGAAGACCCAGTTCATTGTTAAAGTTTCCCTGTGTTTTTAAGGTGCGGTATTTCTGGCTGAGTACAGATGCAATCACTTCCTTGGTGCTGGTCTTGCCTACACTTCCGGTAATTCCCACAACCGGAATCTCAAGCTGTTTCAGATAAAATTCTGCAATATCCTTTACCGCCTGCAAGGAAGATTCCACTACAATATATGGAAAATCTGCCTGTTCAAGCACTCTCTCTGATAACGTTGCCAGAGCACCTGCCGCCATTACCTGCGGGATAAATTTATGTGCATCCACTCTTTCCCCCACAATCGGCACAAACAGGCAGCCCTTGTCTGCTTTTCTGCTGTCTGTGATGATGGAAGATACTTCTTCCTGAAGTTTACCGGCAGGACCATAATACGTGCCGCTGCAAACCTGTGTGATATTTTCCAATGTTAAATTCTTCATAATATTTTGTCTGTATCTTCTTTCTTATCATGATAAGATCAGGAGCCAAAAGCATTCACTCCCAACCTGATATTTCTTCATATTTTTTTACTGATATTTCTTCATGGAAACTTCGATCAGTTTCTCGCACAGAGTCGGATAGTCAATTCCCAGAACTTTTGCTTCCTGCGGGATCAGGCTGGTCGGTGTCATTCCCGGAAGAGTGTTTGCCTCCAGACAATACATATCGCCGTTTTCCTTCATCATAAAGTCAAGACGGCAGTAGCCTTCCATGAACAGAGCCTTTGCACCTGCTTCTGCATAATGCTGCATTTTCTCTGTAAGTTCCGGAGAAATTTCTGCCGGACATGTCTCGATTGTAGAACCTGCCTGATATTTGTTCTTGTAATCATAAAATCCCTGGATCGGTGCGATCTCGATGATCGGATATGCTTTTCCATCTACCACTGCAACGGAAAATTCACGGCCCTTGATATATTCCTCTACAACAACTTCATCCTCATAAGAGTAAGCATCTTTCAGTGCCTGCTCATACTCTGCCTGGTCATGTACAATGTAAACACCTACACTGGAACCACCGCAGCATGTTTTTACTACTACCGGGAAATCCATTCCCAGAGCTTTTACATCCGTAGTCATCTCTGCTTTTGTCATGGATGTTCCGTGAGGAGTCGGAACATGGTTCATCAGAAACATCTGCTTGGTGATACCCTTATCCATTGCCATGGCACTGCTCAGGTATCCGGTTCCTGTGTATTTAATTCCCATCAGGTCAAAAGCGGCCTGCACTTTTCCGTCTTCTCCGTTTGCTCCGTGAAGTCCCAGGAATACAATGTCTGCAAGTTCACATAACTTCAGGATGTTCGGTCCGAAGAAACTTCTTCTTTCTGCTTTCATGCTCTCAATTCTGTCATTAAATCCGGACATATATGCAGATGCCGCATCCACATCATATTCCTGTGGGAAAGGATTCTCCCAGTCCACATTTTCCACTCCGCAGAAAATATCTGCAAGAACAGCCTGATGACCTTTCTGACGCAGGGCTTTACAGATTCCTGTACCTGATGTAATAGAAACTGTACGCTCTGTACTTGTTCCACCTGCTAAAACTACAATCTTCATTTTTTTCTTCTCCTTTATCTACTCTCTGATAATCAGTATATTTATCAAACGGATAAACGCATCCGTTTCACTCCCTGATCTGATCAGTTTCTGTTTTGCTCTGTCTGTAATTTCTGTTTTTGTCTACTCATAAATAACTACCGGTGTATTCTTTTCCACATTACTGTAGATAATCTGCACCTGATCGGTCGGTGCACAGATACTTCCATGCGTTCCCTCAAATTCATAAAGCTGTTCTCCGAAAGAACCTCTCCATGGTGCATCATTGATCCCCAGATTTCCGTCAAACGGAATCCAGTAATTTACCGCAGAAGGATAATCCTCTCCGTTCACTGTATAACTGCTTTTCGTCTCTCCCACAGTATAGCATCCGGTAGGTGTTGCACAGTTTGGTACATATGGATTCCCCGACACAACAGGTGCATCTGCGATCGGTGTTCCATTTTTATAGAATACCATCCTCTGTGCGGTCAGGTCAATCTCTATATAAGTATATCCGATATCATTTGTCTTGCGGCTTAAGCCTTCCTGCGCATAGACAGGCTTTCTCACCTGCGTCTCACCGTTTTCGATGATCTCTGTCAGAGCTTTAACCTCTGCCTCCTGATCGATTTTCCAGCCATAAGTCCCGCCCATAATGGAAATCCCGCGTCCATCATAAGTAGAAAATGTCCGGTCCATTCCAACAGTGTCGTATGTGGCCGCCAGTCCGCTGATATAGGATGCCATCTGGTTCTGATCCAGGACATAATCTCCTGCATCATTCTTTGTCAGCCAGCCCTTGATCACATCACGGTCTACAGTCTCTGTCCGGTCATCAAAATCATAGGTAACCACCACATCTGTCAGCTTATTTGCCTGTTCGCAGTTCTTCACCAGCATTTCATCATTCTGATAAACAGAAGGTTTCTTATAACAGTCATCCGCTTCCAGATCCACGACTGTCTTTCCGGTCAGAAGTGCCTGTATGATCACCTGTTTTGTTTTCTCTGCATCCGGCGCATTCCCCTCTACTTCCGGCACAATTACAAACTGCTCGTCTTTCTCCTCTATGTAAGCATCTGAAGGTTCCGTTATATTGTCTGCCTGCATACAGTTCAATGCCGCAATTGCAGACTTCGTTTTCTCCTCATCATACTGAATGGAAGAAGGAATCTCATACTCCTGATGCTGATTAAACGCCGTAAACCACAGAAAACGGTTCTGGTTCTCCATCAGCTTTTTCACACTTCCATCCGACTGATAAGTCAGTCCTGCCTGTTCAGCAGTAATGCTCTCCTGTCCACGATTCATGGTATTTACAGTCAGTACATATGCCCCGATTTTTCTGGTCAGAAGATCCTCGGCTTCCTTCACATCCATATAGGAACAGTTAAAGCCATTCACAATAGATCCGGGCAAAAAATGTTCTGTAAAATAATAAACTCCATATCCATACGCCCCTGCCGTCATCAAAAGCAATATTGTGATCAGGCTGATCATTATTTTTTTGCGGATACTCATTCGACCTCCCCTTTCTGTAAAGTCTTATAAAAAAGATTCTGCCCGGAGGCTTTTTATATCACAGGAACACTGCGTAGTAATTTTCCATGACATAAAAAATCTCAGGAAACAGCAACCGCCCGGCAAAAAATGCCGGGCAGTTTTAGTATACACGATTTATCCTGAAAGTAAATACAGTATGCAGTTGTTTCTCATTAGAGTTGCCGATTATCGGTTATTGTTCACGCATTGCTGTTTTACACGGAACAAACAGTAATTTTATGCATTCTCCAGAAGTTTCTCTACACTTGTAAGTTTTACGCAGAGTACAAATACTTCTGCTGCTTTTCCAAGGTCTTCCAGAGTCGGGAAGCTTGGTGCGATACGAATGTTGGAGTCTTTCGGGTCTTTTCCATATGGATAAGTTGCGCCTGCGCCTGTCAGTACAACACCTGCCTCTTTTGCTTTCGCAACGATTGCTTTTGCGCATCCTTCCATTGCATCAAAAGAAATGAAGTATCCGCCATGTGGTTTGGTCCACTCACCGATTCCAAGACCGCCGAGTTCTTTTTCCAGTGTATCAAGTACCAGTTCGAATTTCGGACGGATGATGTTCGCATGTTTTCTCATGTGTTCATGCAGTCCGTTAAGGTCTTTGAAGAATCTTACATGACGTAACTGGTTTAATTTGTCATGACCGATCGTCTGAATCTGCATGTAGCTGCGGAAATCTTCCAGGTTTGCTTTGGAAGCTGCAACTGCTGCGATACCGGAACCCGGGAAGCTTACTTTAGAAGTAGAAGTAAACTTATATACGATATCCGGGTTGCCTGCTTTTGCACATTCTTCCAGAATCTCAACCAGGAAATCCTGATTATCATCATACAGATGGTGAATGCTGTATGCGTTATCCCAGTAAATACGGAAATCCGGAGCTGCCGGTTTCAGTCTTGCAAAACGTTCTACTGTTTCTTTGGAATAGGTGTATCCCTGTGGATTGGAATATTTCGGTACACACCAGATACCTTTGATCGCTGCATCCTCGTTGACAAGTTTCTCAACCATATCCATATCCGGACCCTGTGGTGTCATTGGTACATTGATCATTTCGATTCCAAAGAATTCTGTGATTTTAAAATGACGGTCATATCCCGGTACCGGACAGAGGAACTTTACTTTATCGAGTTTGCACCATGGAGTATTTCCCATTACACCGTGAGTCATGGAACGTGCAATACTGTCAAACATAACGTTCAGGCTGGAGTTTCCATAGATGATAATGTGATCCGGGTCTACTTCTGACATCTCTCCAAGAAGACGCTTCGCTTCCGGAATACCGTCGATCACACCGTAGTTACGGCAGTCCACGCCAGTTTCACATTTCAGGTCTGAATCGCTGCTTAATACATCCATTAAGCCCATGGAGAGATCTAACTGATCTGCTGCCGGTTTACCACGGGACATATCAAGTGCAAGACCCTGCGCTTTGATATCTGCGTATTCTTTATCCAGCTCTGCTTTGAGTGTAAGCAATTCTTCTTTGCTCATTTCGCTGTATTTCTTCATAATAAATATTCCTCCTTGTGAGCCATGGAAGTTCATCTCTATTCCGTAAATGGCAGTCATTTGTTTTTCCTGTAGCAACATTTTTTATGCTTTTTACATTTTAGTATGGTAAAGTAGGGATTGTCAAGTGTTTTTATACAATTGTTAATATTTTACCAAAACACCCGGGCAAAGACAGCCAGATACCATTCATCATAGCTATATTGTCCGGGTATTTTTATAATTTTATACAGACACAGGAAATACGGAGCTTTTTCACGACTGTAAAATTTGTACTTTATTGTTACCGGGCACGGAGTGAACAGTAATACTTTATTCATTTATAACTGTGAATTATGACGCTTCACTTGCCATCAGCGCCGTTTTCCTCTATACTCTAAACAGTAGAAAATAAGGGAGATTACAACCTATCTTCCTATCCATACACTTAATACATTCATTAATCATTAGGAGGAAACTGATACAATGTGGATTGCAGACGGATGGAAAGAATATGAAGTTATTGACACTTCCTGTGGGGAGAAGCTGGAGCGCTGGGGAGATTATCTCCTGGTTCGTCCGGACCCGCAGGTAATCTGGGATACACCGAAGACAAACAAAGGCTGGAAACACATGAACGGTCATTATCACAGAAGCAAAAAAGGCGGCGGAGAATGGGAGTTTTTCGATCTGCCGGAACAGTGGGATATTCATTACAAAGATCTCACCTTCCACTTAAAACCTTTCAGCTTCAAACATACCGGACTTTTCCCGGAACAGGCTACCAACTGGGACTGGTTCGGCAATAAGATCCGCAACGCCGGACGCCCTGTAAAAGTACTGAATCTTTTTGCCTATACAGGCGGTGCCACTCTCGCAGCCGCAGCAGCCGGTGCTTCTGTCACCCATGTAGACGCATCCAAAGGAATGGTTACCTGGGCAAAAGAAAACGCCGTAGCTTCCGGACTGGGCGATGCCCCGATCCGCTGGCTGGTAGACGACTGCGTAAAATTCGTAGAACGTGAAATCCGCAGAGGAAATCACTACGATGCCATCATCATGGACCCGCCTTCCTACGGTCGAGGACCAAAAGGTGAAATCTGGAAAATTGAGGACTGTATTCACGACCTGATCAAACTCTGTACCAAAATTCTCAGCAATCAGCCACTGTTCTTCCTCATCAACTCCTACACCACCGGACTTGCACCGGCAGTCCTGACCTACATGCTTTCTACTGAACTGAAGAAATTCGGCGGTCATGTAGATTCTCAGGAAATCGGACTCCCTGTAAGTTCCAACGGACTGATTCTCCCATGCGGTGCATCCGGACGCTGGGAAGCATAAAGCCTCATCCATTTTCATTTATAATAGAAGGGAAAAATTAAGAGGAATAACTTTATGAGTGAACTCAACTTAAAACACGAAGCCAAACGTTACGGCTGCGCTGTTCTCGCTGCAATGATCATGGCATTAAACATTAAAACCTTTGTAAGGGCTGGCGGTCTTTTCCCAGGTGGATTTACCGGTCTTACCCTTCTGATCCAGAATATTTTTCAGACCTTTGTAGGAATTGCAGTTCCCTATACCCTCATCAACGTATTGCTGAACTCCATTCCTGTATTTATCGGTCTGAAATTCATCGGAAAGAAATTTACGATCAGCTCCGTCTGTGTCATCGTACTCTCCGGTCTGCTTACGGATATCATTCCAAGCCAGCCGATCACCTACGATACCCTGCTTATCAGCATCTTTGGCGGACTGATCAACGGTTTCTGCATCAGCCTCTGCCTGATTGGTAACACCAGCACCGGAGGAACCGATTTTATCGCCATTTATTTTTCCGAAAAAAGCGGACGTGATATCTGGAACTACATTCTCTGTGGAAATGCCGTGATCCTGACAGTGGCCGGCCTCCTGTTCGGATGGGACAGAGCACTTTACTCCATCATCTTCCAGTTTACCTCCACTCAGGTAATCCAGATGCTCCATCAGAGATACAAGAAACATACTCTGTTCATCATCACCAAAGAACCATACCAGATTTACGAAGAAATCTTCAAACTTACAAACCACACAGCAACCCGCTTCGAAGGCACCGGATGCTACACAGACGAAAAGACCAGCATGATCTACTCCGTTGTATCCACCGAAGAAGCCAAGTTCCTGGTAAAAAAAGTCCACGAGATTGACCCGAAAGCATTCGTCAATATCATCAAAACAGACTACATCAACGGACGTTTCTACCAGAAGACAGATTATTAATCTTCAGATTCACTTAACGGCTCCTTTTTTCCGGAGCCGTTTTCTTTTTACTTTTTTGTTACGTTTCCTCAAATTTACAAATCTTCCTGTTATTTCTGCTATAATAAGTATAGTATTTCTCGCTTATACGACTTAACTATAGATTTACAGAAGGGACAATACAACTATGAAAAGAAATTCAGGAAAAATAATATTTTTCTTAACAATCCTCCTGTTTTCCATAACAGTCAGCACGGCACATCCCACATCCGCCCAGGCTGCTGCTTATGTAAAACAGAAAAACACCTCTGTCAGTATCACATCAAAAAAAACAGGCTGGCAGCTCATTAAAGGAGATTATTACTTCTACAACTCCAAAGGCCGCCTGATCTGCGGTTCTTTCAAATACAAAGGCTACTATTATTACAGCACCACAGACGGCAAACGCTTCACCGGATGGATCAAACGCTCCGGTAACAAATACTATTACAATCGTAAAAACGGAGCCATGTTCCGCAACCGCTGGGCGACCGGCACCAAGTATACCTACTATTTCAATAAATCCGGTATCGCCGTTGCTAACCAGTGGATCTCCGATAAGGGAAAAAAATACTACTTTCTCAGTAATTCCACCATGGCAACCGGCTGGCACAAAATAGGCAAATACAAATACTACTTCAGAAAAAAGACCGGTGTTCTCGCAACCGACACCTGGGTTGGCAAATATTATGTCAATAAAAAAGGACAGCGCGTAAAGTCCTCCGATTCCGAACCTGTCATCAGTCAGAAAGGAAACACCTACACCTATAAAAGCGACACCCTGCGCATCACACTTTCCCGTAAATCCGTTCACGAAATCCCATACTGGGTTGCTCATATCAAAACAGCCAGTGCCACACAGCTGAAATCCGCCCTCTCCTATGGAACTTACGGCGGTGAACGCCAGACCACTTCCTCCGCGGTTTCTTCCAACGGAGGTGTGATCGGAGTAAACGGAAGCGCCTTTGACTATGGAACCGGACAGCCTTCCCCACTTGGTATGTGTATCAAAAACGGCACCCTTTACGGTGACTACATGACCAGCTACTCCGTCATGGCAGTCAAAAACGACGGCACCATCTACACTCCTGCACAGGGACTCATGGGAAAAGACCTCCTGAAGGCCGGTGTCAAAGATACCTACAACTTTGGTCCCGTCCTGATCCAGAACGGCGAAGCACAGCTTCCATGGGCAGAAACCGAAAAATACTATCCACGTACCGCAGTCGGAATGGTAAAACCCAACGACTACATCCTTCTCGTCACAGACACCGGAAGTTACAGTGGTCTGAATCACTGGGATATGATAAACATTTTCAGTTCTTACGGATGCACCTACGCCTATAATCTTGACGGCGGCGGCTCCGCAACTTTGTACTTTAATGGCAAAGTCATGAACAACCTGATCGGTGGAGTCCAGCGGCCATGCGCAGATTTCCTGTACTTCACACGATAACCTTTGTCATATTTTCAAAAAAACTCCATACATTTTTCTCACAAAAAAAGACAGGCCGAAACTCAAACCCGAATTTCGACCTGTCTTTTTTATTTTCTTTTCATCTTTTTAATGTTCACACTACCCGCTATAAAATCCCCAGCCAGCTTATTTGTTTTTCTTCTTCATAGAAGCCACAACAGACTGAATAATAATGAAGAAGCAAAGCAATGCAGAAAGAATAATTCTTGTCCACCAGCTTGATAAAGTACCCTGAGTTGTGATCAGACTGGAGATTGTACCCTTGATCAGAACACCAAACAAAGTACCGATCGGTGTACCAACACCACCGGAAAGCAGTGTACCACCGATAACCGCTGAAGAAATCGCATCCATCTCAAGACCTTTCGCCTGCTCAACGAAACCTGCACAACTGTTCAGGCAGAACAGGAAACCACCAAGACCTGCAAGGAAACCATCCAGCACATAAGCATTAAAGATAGTCTTCTTAACATTCAGACCCATCATCAATGCACTCTGGCGGTTACCGCCGATTGCATACAGCTTACGTCCGAATTTACGATATTTCAGAAGAACTGCAATCAGAACTACAACGATCAGTGCGATCACAACTGTCGGCGGAATATACGCCGGGATAAATTTACCCTTCTTACTGGTTGAACCAAAAGGCATATAGAAACGGTAATTTGCCCATTTCAGGAATAATTCATTCTTAATAGAAATCATATCTGTACTGATGATAGCTGTCAGACCACGTCCGAAGAACATACCTGCCAGAGTAACGATAAATGGCTGAATGTCCAGATAAGCTACCAGGAAGCCCTGTACAATACCAAAAGCAACACCGATCAGCAGTGCAACTAAAACTGCAACATATGTATTTACACCTTTGTTCTCCATGAGATCTGCAAGAACCATACATACAAGTGCTGTAACAGAACCTACGGAAATATCAATACCGCCAGTGATCATAACGATCGTAAGACCACACGCAATAACCAGAAGACCCGCATTCGATACAAACAGGTTCAGAAACATCTGCGGTTTCGCAAAACCTTTATCAGCAAACACGATCATACCTGCAACATACATAACTACAAACAATGCGATCGTGATCAGAAGCAGGAAGCCATTTCCTGTCATTTTCTTTTTCTGTACATTTGCTTTCATTACTTCTGACCTCCTTCTGCTGCCACACTTCTCTTAGCTTTTAAGTTGGCAATATATTTCTTAAAGACATCACTCTGCAGTGTAACGATAATAACAACCACGATTGCCTTATAAACAGGAAGCTGGTCAGCCTTAACGTTCATCGCATAAAGTGTTGTGGTCAGCGCCTGAATGGTATATGCACCGATAACGGAACCAAGCAGACTGAATTTACCACCGCCAAGGAAGTTTCCGCCAAGTGCAACTGCGAGGATGGCATCCATTTCCAGGTTCAGACCAATGTTGTTGGCATCTGCGGAGTAGATACGGCTGGAAGCCACGATACCGGCGATACCAGCCAGTACACCGCAGATCACATAGGTAAGGAATTTAATCATTGTAGAGTTTAAACCTACAAGACGGGCAGCTTTTCCATTGATACCAACACTCTCGATATAAAGACCAAGAGCTGTTTTCTTCAGAATCAGATATACCACAATAACAGTAACGATTGCAAAGAAAATCGGTGTCGGAATCGGGCATTTACCGATATATCCACCAGCCACCTTATAAGAATCCACACGGATATAAGTAATCTGACCATTTGTGATCAACTGGGCAATACCACGACCCGCTGTATAAAGGATCAGAGTGGCAACCATCGGCTGAATGTTCAGCCTGGAAACCAGAAAACCATTAAATGCACCACATAAAGCAGATGCAAGAAGTGCTGCGATAACAGCCAGGATTAGCGGATTCTGATAATCATTGACAGAAACCTGTCCACCGGAAAGAATCTGACAGCAGACAGCCGCTGCAACCGCCATGATTGCACCAACACTGATATCCTGTCCACCGGAAGCTGCTGTTACCAGCGTCATACCGATTGCAAGGATAACCAGCTCTGAAGCACGGTTAATAACATCAATAATGTAACCATACAGTACACCGTTTCGAATTGATACATTAAAGAAATCCGGTGTCTTGATCACGTTCAGTAAAAGCACTGCGATCAGGCACACAATTGGAAGAAACAGACGTGCACTCGTTATTTTCTTTAATTTACTCTTATTCATTATTTATCGTCACCTCCGGCAATAGCTTTCATAACTCCGCTCTGGGAAAGTTCATCCTCTTCCAGTTCGCCTACCTTCTGACCGTCACGAAGAACCGCCATACGGGAACAGGTACGGAGCATTTCCTCAACCTCTGAGGAGATAAATGTAACTGCCATTCCCTGATCCGCAAGATCAAGAACCAGTTTCTGAATTTCCGTCTTGGTACCGATATCAATACCTCGTGTCGGCTCATCCAGGATCAGATAATCCGGATTTGTCAGCAGCCATCTTCCAAGGATAACCTTCTGCTGGTTACCACCGGACAGACTCTTGATCGGTGTTTCACGGCTGGCTGTCTTAATCTGCAGTAATTTAATATATTTGTCGGCTGCCTCCTCCATCTCTTTCTTACTCAATGGATGGAACATACCACGTTTAGCCTGGAGCGCTATAATAATATTTTCTCTTACAGAAAGGTCTGCGATAATACCCTCTGCTTTTCTGTCTTCCGGAAGGTATGCCATACCAAGTTTCATGGCATCCAGAGGAGTGTTGATCTTCACTTCTTTTCCTTTTACTTTCAGAGTTCCTGCATCCGCTTTATCCGCACCATAGATCGCACGAACCAGCTCGGAACGTCCGGAACCCAGAAGGCCGGTAAGACCGATAACTTCACCTTTATTGATCGTGATATCAAACGGTTTGATGGTTCCCTTATGCGAAAGTCCTTTCGCCTCGATTACAGGTTCTGCATCCTTAATTCTCTTATCTTTATGCTCACCCTTGATATCTGCCAGATCATCAAAGTCTTTACCCATCATCTTGGCAACCAGCATAACTCGTGGAAGATCTTTTGTCTCATACTCACCTACCAGTTCACCGTTACGAAGAACTGTGATTCTGTCGCAGACTGCATAAACCTGCTCAAGGAAATGGGTAACAAAGATAATTCCTACCCCTTCATCACGCAGCCTTCTCATCAGTACGAACAGCTTCTCAACTTCATCATCATCCAGAGAAGAAGTCGGTTCATCCAGGATCAGAACCCGGCATTTCATGTCTACGGCACGCGCGATGGCGATCATCTGCTGGATTGCCAGAGAGCATTCATCCAGCATCTGTGTTGGCGGCACATGAATGTCCAGGCTCTCAAGAAGTTTTCCTGATCGCTCATTCATCTGCTTCCAATCAATCATTCCCATCTTTCTCGGCTCTCTGCCGATAAAAAGGTTCTCTGCCACGGTAAGGTTCGGACAAAGGTTAACCTCCTGATATACAGTACTGATACCATTTGCCTGCGCTTCCTGAGGTGAATGATTTACAATAACATTGCTGTTTCCGGCCATACGGATCGTTCCGGTTTCAAATTCATGCACACCAGTCAACACCTTGATCAGTGTTGATTTACCTGCACCGTTCTCCCCCATCAGTGCGTGGATTTCACCTTTACGAAGGGTAAAGTCCACATGGGAAAGGGCACGGACTCCTGTAAAGTTTTTGCTGATATCACGCATTTCCAATACTACGTTTTGTTCCATATTCTTTCCACCTGCTTTCTAAACTGGTCTTACCCCTCATTCACTGAAATACTTCAGCAAAGTGGGTATCTGTAGATCATTTTGACATAAAGAGAGCGTGATTCATAAATCCGGGTTTCTCCGAACTATGAACCACGCTCCGGATTATTTATATTCCTTCTATTACACGATTATGATCTGTTGTCAAAAATTAATATGCACGTCCGTCAATAATTTCCTGTGTGATAGGTGTAACTGCATATTCGCCCTCTTCATCAAGGCTGTTTACAGCTGTAACTTTATCTACTGTGTCGTCTGCTGCGAAGATTTCTTCGTCTACATAGTTCAGTTTCTGAACTTCTTCACCCGCTTCAAGAGCTTTGATCAGTTCCTCAGCACGTGGTCCGTGTAATGGGTTACACTCAACATCACATGTGATCTTTCCGGCTAATGTATCTGTTAAACCTGCATTAGTTGTATCGAAGGACATAACCATGATCTCGCCGTTTGCAATATCAGAACCAACTGTTTTACCAGCAGCTTCGATTGCATCGATAGCACCGAATGCTTCGTTATCGTTCTCGCAGTATACTACGTTGATGTTGTCATACTGTTTCAGCATGGACTCCATAACTTCCTGTCCTTTTGCCTGTGTAAATTCACCGGACTGCTGAGCAAGTAAGTTCCATCCATAGTTGTCAACGCCTTCTTCAAGACCTTTGGAACGTCCGATCTGAGCGGTAGATCCGATTGTACCCTGGATATCAACGATGTTAACGTCTTTTGCATCGATTCCCTTAGCTGTTGTGTATGCGTTCAGCCATTCAGCAGCTTTTCTACCTTCAAGTAAGGAGTCAGTTCCGATCCATGTTGTATATAAGCTGTCATCAGATACGTCAACCATACGGTCTACGATGATTACAGGAATATCAGCATCTTTAGCTTCCTGGAGAACTGTATCCCAACCTGTCTCTGTTACAGGAGCTAAAAGGATGTAATCAACTTCCTGCTGGATGAAGTTACGGATTGCTGTTAACTGGTTTTCCTGTTTCTGCTGTGCATCGTCGAAGATTAATTCATATCCGTTCTCTTCGCTGAATGTGGATTTCATAGATTCTGTATTAGCTGTACGCCAGTCAGATTCAGCACCAACCTGTGAGAAACCAACTGTGATTGTGTCGTCCGCTGCTGCTACCCCAACTGTAGGAACTACACACATACCGCATACCATAGTTGCTGTTAATAAAGCTGACACCATTTTTTTCTTCATTTTGTAAATCCTCCCGATTCATTTAAGATGTCTTTATTATAGTAAAAATCCAGAGAAATTCCATAGAATATTTTCCGTAAAAAGTTTATTCTTCTATCATATTTTGTTCATAATTTATACAAAGTTTGTTTTTTTATTCAGAAAGTTGATTTTTTTATTATGCATCATGAATATATTATTCTATTTCTTTCTATGTTTTATATTCATATTATACAAAACCTTTCTATTTCCGGAGAATTCCTTTGCTCCCTGTCAAGCGGATATTCGCAATCCGCTTTGCTACTTGCTTATATCAACTTTCTTTTATTCGTTTTGCCATATACACTTCCATGACCGTTCCTTCACCCTCCACAGAGGAAATCTTCAGTCCATACCCCGGTCCATAATAAAGCGCAATCCTCTCCGAAACTGCCGCAAGCCCAAATCCCGCACGCTCTCCGGTCTGAATCGCTTCCTGTACTTCATGAAGCCGTTGTGGTGTCATGCCCTGACCATTATCCGTCACCCGGAGCATCATATCATCCCCCAGGTCAAAACCTTCGATCAGAATCTTCCCTTTTCCACGTTTATTTTTAATTCCATGATAAAGTGCATTCTCCGCCAGTGGCTGGAGAGTCAGTTTCGGTACCATGACGCTCTCCAGTTCCTTCGGAATCCTGATTTCAAACTCCAGAATATCCCGATACCTCGACTGCTGGATTTCCAGATAACTCAACGTATGTCTCTCCTCTTCCGACAGCGGAATGATATCCTTCCCCTTGGAAAGAGAAGTCCGGAAAAAGACAGACAGACTTGTGATCATATCCACAGCATCCTGTTCCATGCCGCCCTCTACCAGCCAGACAATCGTATCCAGTGTATTATAAAGAAAATGTGGATTTACCTGTGCCTGAATAAGCTGCAGCTCCGTCATATGCTGCGCTTCCTGCTCCTTACGCACATTTTCCAGAAGCCCCTCGATCCTTCCTGCCATCTTCCTCGTACCACTGTCCAGTTCCTGAATCTCAATACAATCCGCAGATACCGCATTGATCGTCTTATATTCTCCCTTTCCAACCTTCTTAATATTATGAAGGATTTCCGAAATTGGCTTCGTGATACTATACGTCAGTCGGAAAGACCGCCGCATCAGAATAAACGTTGCAATCAGAATCACCGCACACATCGTCAGAATCGTCAGCCTCACATTACCCGCAAGCTGAGACTCCACCTCAACCAGCTGCGCAGCCTCCTGATAAATATAATTCTGCATTTCCTTCTCAAACAAAGTCGTCAGAATCTCTGTATTATTTGCCATAAACTCCTGACGCTTCTCATAATCCTTAATCTCCACAAGCTGATTCATTCTCTTCTGAAGATTGTCCAGATAATTCGTCAGATACTTCAGTGAACGCAGACTCTCCTTCTTCGTCGTAGTCTTCTTCAGTTTCTCTACCGTGTCAATTGCCTTTTTTACCTGCTCTGTCGGCAGACCATCCCGTCCCTTCCTGCCGATGCTGACATAGTAAATGTCCATATCCACTTCATCCTTGAAGCTCATATCATTATTTGAATTCCGGTAATTTGCATTATATTCCGTGCTCACTGCCAGGTTATTGGATAACTGATTATATTTATCTGTATAATGCCAGAAAAAAATAAGAAGCACTATGATCAGAATCGCCATAGGGATCATAGTGCTGAGAAGCATCCACTTCATCTTACTCTCCAGCTTTTCCTGTTTCTCCTTTTTCTCCGGCCTTTCCTGCTTCTCCCACATCGATCAGACTTCTCCCCTCGTCTTACGGTATTCACTCGGTGTCATACCCTGCGTTTTCTTAAAAAGATAGCTGAAGTAATGTGCATCCTTATACCCCACTTCCCCCGCAACTTCGCTGGAACGCATGGAAGTACAACGAAGCAGTTCCTTCGCCTTACTCATACGCAATGCGGTCAGATACTCAATAAATGTCTGCCCCATGTTCTGGCTGAACAAGGCGCTGAAATGATTAGCACTGACATTCGCCACATGAGCCACTTTATTCAGAGAAATCTCTTCATCCATATAATTCTTATCAATAAAATCCACCGCCTGCTTCAGCAGATTCCGGTTCTGATTTCCCGCATTCTCATCTCGAATGACAATTGCCTTCCTCAGAAGCTTCTCACAGTAACCGATCGATGCCTCCATCGACTCCCCTGTCTTTTCTATAATATCATCGGTTTCCTCTCTTGAAAGTTCCGAATCATCATACCCCATCTTCTTCAAAAATGTCAGCACGGAAAAACGAACATTCAGCACTACATAATTCCGGAACACCAGTGACCCCATCGGTTCCTGCCCGATCGCCAGAAAATAATCATGCACAAAACTGTCCACTTCTTCTTCCAGACCACTGCTGAGAAACTTCTGAAGAATCTCCGGATTCAATGCATTCACATTGACATTCTTAAGCTGCAAAGCCTCTGTCCTGCTCGCAGCCGCCTCCGCTGAGCCGGCATTACCCTCCTCCAGCATATCATAATAAAGAATATGTCCATCATAAAGATAACGGAAAGAATACGTTCTGACCGCCGTATGATAACTCTGCTTGATCTTGCTCAGGCGGTCCGCTTCCTCACCCACAGCCACAAACCAGTCGGCATTTTTCCCCGTTTCTTCCATGATTCCCTGGATGGTTTCCACACACTCACGCGTATTTTCCTCAATCGTATCCTTCTGCCCCTTCACCAGGATCGCATAACTGAACACCTGATGCCGGAAAAGCATTGCTACCGGATGGCTCAGAAAATAATTCTCAATCTTCTTATGCACTTCCGCCTCCCAGTCAGAATATCCTTCCGAAGAATTACAACTGCTGTCAGAAATATCCGGACTGAAGATCAGAATATTATAAGCCTCCGCCACAATATCCAGATTTAACCGGTCTGCCCTCTGGTAAATCTCCTCCAGATTCGAATCTACCCGCACCAGAGACTCAAAGAAATCCCGGCTCGCATTTCGCTCATACTCCTGCATCTCCAGACGAAACTTCTCATAATATTCCTTCTGCGTCCGTTCATGTTCATAACGATTATGAATCTCTTCCAGCCTCTCAATGAAGGCATTCTTCGTAATCGGTTTCAGCAGATAATCCTCCACCCCGATACTGATCGCCTGCTTCGCATAATTAAAATCATCATATCCACTCAGGATCACAATCTTAATCCCCGGCAGTTCCTTCTTTACCAATTTACATAAAGTCAGCCCGTCCATAAACGGCATCTTAATATCCGTGATCAGAAGATCCGGCTTACTCTTCAGGATCAACGGCAGCGCCATCTCCCCGTCAGACGCCTCCCCCGCAAGCTCAAACCCATACTGCTCCCAGGGAATCATCCTCTTGATCGTCTCCCTCACTACAACCTCATCTTCCACCAAAAAAGTTTTTAACATTCTATTCTCTTCTCCCTCTGGTTCCATCAAAAACTTCTATCTTTCTCTCAAAATAAATCTGATATTACTTTAATACATATTGAATTTTCAGGCAAGTTGTTTTTCATAAAAAGAGCCTCCCATCCGGAACAGGGGAGACCGGACAGGAAGCTCTTTCTGGCTTTCTTTTGGCTTTATTGGGTTAATGCTTTTTCATGGTTACCAGGTTTACTTATTTACTTTACCTGTTTGATCTATCGTTAATTATTTTTTCTGGAATAATTCCTCTGCTTTTGGTTTCCAGTGCTCTGCGTAAGCATCACACTTCGCACAAAGATGCTCCACAGACTCCGGAGACTGTAAATCCGTAGACTTCGCTCCTGACTCTGCAACCATCTGACGCAGCTTCTGCGGATTCTCAAGCATCGGACATGGACGAAGCATATTTTCATTAAACGGCTGACCGTCATGATATGCCATGAAGATCGGACTCTTCAATGCATCCAGCAGACTCTCCTTGTAGATATTTGCATTTGAATAATGAATAAATACACAAGGATCTACATCACCATTCGCATTGATATGCAGATAACGTCTGCCTCCTGCAATACATCCGCCAACATACTGTGCATCATTCTGGAAATCCATGCTGAAGATTGCCTTTGTGGAACGATACTCTCTGATCTTATGATACATTTTCTCACGCTGCTGCGGGTTCGGCATTAATTCTACCACTGCATCATTGCCGGTCGGCATATAATGGAAGAACCATACAAACAGAGCACCACAGTCGATCATATGATCAAAATATTCCTCACTGCTTACACTGTCCACATTTGCAGAAGTATAGCAGGTAGAAACACCAAACGGAAGTTTATGTGACTTCAGAAGTTCCATCGCATGCATAACTTTCTGATATACACCATCTCCACGACGTCCGTCATTCGCTTCCTCAGAACCTTCCAGACTGATCGCCGGTACAAAGTTCTTCACACGAAGCATCTCCTGGCAGAATTCCTCATCAATCAGAGTACCATTGGTAAAGGAAAGGAACTCACAGTCCGGATACTTTTCACAGATACGGAGCAGATCTTTCTTACGCACCAGAGGTTCTCCGCCAGTATATATGTACATATAGGTACCAAGTTTTCTTCCTTGCTCCACGATAGAACAGATGGTATCAAAATCAAGATTCAGCTTATGGCCATACTCCGCTGCCCAGCATCCTGTGCAGTGCAGATTACAGGCACTTGTAGGGTCAAGCAGGATTGCCCACGGAACATTACAGTTATTCTCTTCTGCTGTTTCCTCCTGAAGCGCACTGCCCTTCAGACTGGCATTGATAATAAAATTCGTAAAGAACGCTTCCCTTACACCCGGGTCCAGATCATAAATTCTCAGAATCAGTTTATACCAGTTACTGTCTTTATCCTTAATTGCTTCACGGATTGCATGTCTCTGTGCCTCATACCATCCATCCGGTACAAATTTATCTACCAGCTCCATCAGCTTCGGTATATTTACCTCCGGGTCCTTTTCCAGATAACCCAGACCTGTTTTCACTGCTGCAACAAGTGCAGCCTGTTTTGCTTTGTCCATTAACTTCATGTGATTGCTCCTCCTTGTTGTAATGTGTAAAATGAAATCTCACGAATTACTATAGTTCTATCCTATCTTATTCAATACTCATCCATATCTATGATATCCTGTCTCTGATTTTTAATAATTTTTATGGTATAAAATGCCACGCACAGATTCAGGATTCCTTCAAACAATATGGAAACTCCCACCAGAATCATCATCACTTCTGCTGCCTCAGACGGCCTGATCAGAAGCAGAAATCCCAGAACACCTGTCAGGATCGCCACCAGCATGATCCTCCACCAGAGATTCAGTCCAAACTTCTTCGCATCCACAGACATCTGAATCTTAAACAATGCATCCGCAAGGATCAGAATCCCAAAAATTCCAAAAATAAGATTCACCACTACATTTCTGCGAACAATAATAATGACTCCCACTGCTGCCAGCAGCACTCCAAAGGCAAGATCAAACTGAAACGCCAGACAATACACGTCTCTGGAAAAATATCCAAGAATCTTGATCAGTCCATACACGATCAGCATGATTCCCACTGCCGTACAGAACACCGCCATCGAACAATCCGGCCAGATGATCAGACAGGCACCCAGGATCATAAATAAAACAGACATCAGAATATATCCGTTTTTCGCAATCTTTAACTGCTTCATTGCATCCATCCTACCTCTCCTCCTTCCTGATAATGATTATCCTTACCTCTTTTATGCCTGTATTATACCTGTGATATTTTTAACAATAAATAGACAAAAAAAAGCCCATGTCCAAAAATCAGACATGAGCTCAACTTTGTACAACTATTTATCAAAACAGATATCTTACGGCCTGTTCATAATCGCATGTAACTCCGGATGGTTTTCCAGCAATTCAGATACCTGCCGCATCTCCGCCGCCAGATCATAATCCAGTCCATGATCCAGCCACTCCATCAGGATTCCCACGAAAACACATTTATAATACTTGATAAGCATCTGAATCTCTTTCTCATTCAAATGAAATTTATGTACATTCTTATTGAAATATTCCGTAACAATATAGGAAGCAACATCATTCAGGTAAATAAGAAACGTATCCCGCTTTACTGACCGGTAAACATTCAGCATGATCTTCCTGTTTTCTCTGATCAGCGCAGCCATCTCTTCCACCCATTCCGTTATAGAAGTCCTCTCCTGCGGAGCTTCGAGAATCTCATCCCATTTCTTCTTCAGGATAAACTCAACCACATCCGGAATATCTCTGAAATGATAATAAAAAGTATTCCTGTTTACCCCACAGTGCTCCACAATATCCTTCACGGTAATCTTGGACATAGGTTTCTCATCCAGCAGCTCAGTAAATGTCCTCGCAATTATTTCCTTTGTAAATCCTGACATAATCTCTTTTCCTCATCACATTTTACATTATATTTCTGTTACATTCACTCTGTTTCTTACATATTTCGTAACTGTTCCGTACCTTTACAGTCACCTGTATTTTTACAATTATGCCATAAAGAAAATAATTTTGCAAGCATCTCTGAAATTGGTCTTACCTCTTCGGTGTCAGCACAATTTCCTTAATTTCCAGATTATCCGCACCGTAGTACAGTTTAATATAATGATTATGCCCAAATCCCATATTCAGAATACGTGTTTCTTCCACCCATTTTCCATTGGTACCCTGCACAGAAACCGTCATCTTATGAATATTATCCAAAAATACAGAAACAGGAAGCTGCGCCAGTTCCCCAAGATCAGACTTCAAAACAAACTTCATTTCAAAATCCCCCTCATAACATCTGGAAACTGCCAGCACATCCGCATTCCCCTTAACCGGATGCAAAAGTGAACCATCGATCACAATCTCCTGTGTATCCGGATCACTGATCAGATTCACCAGATTTCCCGCATCCACATCATCCTCTTCCTTCGTATTCATAGCCTCCAGCTCTTCCTCACAGATCCTGCCTGTCAGCAACAGAATCGACGGACTCTTCAGCAGAAATCCCAGAATATTCTCCGCATTTCTCTGCAGCTCACCCACGGTCAGTTTTCCCGCATGAAGCATCTCCTCCACATCATCCTTCTCCGGATTCACCTTCGCATCATTTACTACCATATAAATATCATTCTGAGCAGCCACCATCGGAGCCTTCACAGGCACTTCTGCCTGATGACCTTCATAGTTTGCCTTCGCCCACCAGTCAGTCATCACAATCCCGTCAAATCCCCACTCATTCCTCAAAATAGTGGTGCAAAGATCATAACTTCCCGCAGTCCAGAGTCCGTTCACGCTTCCATAAGTAGTCATCACAGAACGCGCACCGCCCTCTTTCACAGCAATCTCAAATCCCTTTAGATAAATCTCACGCAGACATCTCTCAGACATCACAGAATCCGAAGTACTTCTTCCCACTTCCTGATTATTTCCGCAGAAATGCTTGATCGTACTTCCAATTCCAGATCTCGCCATCGCCTTCACCTGCGCCGCACAGATCCTTCCGGTCAGAAGCGGATCCTCAGAAACATACTCAAAATTACGCCCATTCAACGGATTCCTGTGAATATTCATACCAGGTCCAAGAAGAGAATCAATCTTATTCAGCCGAAGTTCCTTCCCCGTCATCTCATACAGATTCCCCACCAGTTCCGTATTAAAAGTACAGCCCAGCAATGTCCCATTCGGCAGAGAAAACGCCTTCGTTCCACAGTCCATACGAATCCCGGACGGACCATCCGCACAACAGCCAACCGGAACACCCAGCTCCTTCAAAGAATCCGTGATACCGCCAAACGCTGCCGCAGTTCCCGCCGTAACCTTCGGACTGCACATACCCTCTCCACGGAACATGGCAATCAGATCTTCCTCTCCAATCTGAGCCACAAACTCATCCATAGAAACCTTTTTATCCAATACATCCACAAGCTTATAGCCTTTATCTCCAGTATACTCCAGAGTCTCCGGCATCTTCTCTTTCCTTCGCTTCTGCGGATCTACAGTACGCACCGGCACCTCCTCCGTCACCGCCTGATAAGTACTATCCGGCATCAAAACCGCCTTCATCCTCCGGAACTTCTCAACCGGAGCATACGCCTCCTGCAGCTGTTCCAGTACACGAAACTCCTCCTCATAAGTACCCACAGCCTTCGCACTTCTCACATCACTGCCCACAAAAATCTCATAAGTTCCCTCTTCCAGAACATAACAGGATTTATGACCAGTCACACCACTGTCATCATAAGAAGCCATATCATACTTCGGAACAACAATAACAACTTCCTCCTTCTCACCAGGATTCAATTCCCCTGTCTTCGCAAACCCGATCAGCTTTCTCGCCGGATTTCCAAGTTTCCCCTGCGGCACTTTCACATAAACCTGAACAACCTCTTTACCCTTCACATCACCTGTGTTGGTAACCGTTGCAGCTACCGAAAGTTCATCCTCCGTATTCTTCAGAATCTCCGCTTTCGTCTCAAAATCAGTATAAGATAAACCATATCCAAACGGATAAAGCACCTTATCCCTCACAAAAGTCTCAAAATAACGATAACCTACATAAATATCTTCTTTATAATAATTCTTAAACGGATCACCAAAATTCTCCGTAGACGGATAATCCTCAATCCTCTCTGCGATCGTATCTGTCAGCTTACCACACGCACAAACCTTGCCGGTCAGAACATCAGCCACACCACTGCCGCCTTCCTGACCACCCTGCCATACATACAGAACTGCCTGCGGATGATACTTCTTCACCCAGCTCATATCAATCACATTACCTACATTCAGAAGCACAACCGTACGCCTGCTCACTTCACACACTCTGCGGATCATATCCTCCTCAGTCTCCGTCAGACAATAACTTCCAGCCTCGGCCTTATTATCCTGATCCTCCCCCGCAGTTCTTCCAATAATGATCAAAGACACATCATTATCACGGGCACAGTCCAGCATCTCCTCCGTAACTTCCATCTCCTTCTGGCACCACGGCACACGCCCCCAGCCCTGACCTTCATCATAAGGATTCTCCTGAATCCAGTCCTCATAAATCCCCATCAGCTTCTCATCCAGATGAACAGTCTCACACTCTTTCAGCGCATCCAGAATTCCCACAACATACCTGGTATTCACCAGACCACCGGAGCCCAGACCACTCTTATAATAATGAAAAGCCATACGGCCAAAGACAGCCACACGCTCTCCCTCTCTCAACGGAAGCGCCTGCTCCTCATTCTCCAGCAATACACAACCTTCTGCCGCCGCCTGTCTCGCCAGCGCAGCATACTTCTCCAAATCCAGCTTATAACTATTCATGTTTTATCCTTTCCTTTACAGAAAAACGTCCCCATATTTATTACTTTTCAGAACCACCATTGCCATGTAACAATATCTCTGGACGCCTTCTTCAATGCTTTCTTTCTATCATCATCTTATCAGAAAAATTTCACACTGAAAACACTAAATATTTACAGGAAAACCACCATAATAACAGAAGTTCCCCTGTCAAGCGGATATTCGCAATCCGCTTCGCTACTTGCTCATAACCAAATAACTGCTCCGCAGTTTATCAGAAGGCGCTTGCACGCCTCCTGATACAAGCAAGTCCCCACCCACTGCTTATTGCTTTTCGCAATTGAAGCAGGGGACTTACTTGATTTGGTTAAACAGCTTCCAATCATATAGACAAGTTCCCTTCCAATACACAGCGCAAAGCAGCCTCTCTCTACGGGTGAATTTGGAGGGGCTTAGGAAGTCTTAGGTTTGGGGAATCCGCGTTTTTTTTCATGGGTTTAGCGGATTTCCCAGGCCTTAGAGTTCCTTAGCCCCGGAATCTGAACCCGTAGAGAGAGGCTGCTTTGTGCGTCCCTCCTGTCCTCTTTTCTTTTCTCTTCTCTTTTTCTCTTTTTCTTTTTTTCTTTATGTCAAAATAAAACCTATTCTTTATGCACCTTCGGAAACCTCAAGGTAATCTCCGTCCCAATCCCTTCTTCACTCCGAAGAACAACACTCCCCTTCAAAGTACTGACCGCATGCTTCACAATCGAAAGCCCCAGCCCAGTCCCTCCAATCTCCTTGGAATGACTCTTATCAACCCTGTAAAACCTCTCAAAGACACGATCCTGATCCACCCGCGGAATCCCAATTCCCGTATCCTTCACCACAATCTGAATCTCCTGCGCAGTCTGTGTCAGAAAAACACTCACACTGCCATCATTCCGGTTATACTTGATTGCATTATCACACACATTATAAACAGCCTCTTCCAGAAGCGTCCGAATCGCCTCCATCTTCATCGACTCCCCACAGATATAAAGATGCACATTCATCTTCTGTGCCTTCTCCTTCAATCCATCAAAAGCCCCCTTACAAACCTGATAAACATCCACAGGCTCCCAGACATAAGGCATCTTCTCCTCATCAAGCTGCGAAATCTGGATCACATCCTCCACCAGTTGCAGCAGCCTCTGCGACTCCTTATAAATACGCCCCGCAAACTTCGGAATATCCTCTGCCTTCACAAAACCTCCCTGAATAATCTCCGCAAACCCCGAAATCGAAGTCAGCGGCGTTTTCAGCTCATGCGAAACATTTGCAGAAAACTCCCTCCGTAAATTTTCCCTCTCCAGCTTCTCCGTCACATCCACAAGCAATATAACCGCACCCTCAGTCTTCGCTCCCCGTACCACAGGATTGGCAATCAACTGAATATCATTTCCATTCAACTTCAGCACAAGCTCCGCATGCTCTCCGCTGAGAACATGTTCAATCGCATGCCTGAAATCCCCCGCCCTGTCCAGACAGTAAACGCTTTCTCCCTGACACACCTTATCCACATGAAACAGATTCCATGCACTCGAATTTGCAGACAGGATCATCGTATATTTATCGATCACGATCAGCCCCTCCTGCATATTTTCTGTAATAAGTGCAAATTCCTCCTGCTGCTGCTTTGCCAGATCCAACTGCTGCTGAATCTCCCTGTTCTGCCTGTGAATCTTACTTAACAACGGCGAAAGTTCCTCATAAACCTGATTTTCCTCCGGATGTTCCAGATCAATCTCATTCACCGGCTTCATAATCTTCTTCGAAATCGCAGACGCCATCACCCCCGAAAAAATCAACATCAGAAACAGAACCCAGCACAACGGCAGCACCAGTTTCCCAACCAGAGCAATCACCGTATCCTGCGTTCCCGAAACACGCAGAACCTTTCCATCTGCCAGCCTCACTGCATAATAAATCGTCTTCACAGAAAGCGTATCCGAATACCTCGAAGACTCCCCTGCACCATACTTCTCAGCCTTCTGAAACTCCACCCTGTCTCCATGATTTTCCATCTCAGAAGCATCCGCCTCACTGTCATACAATATCGTTCCATCCTGATCAATATAAGTAATCCTCGATCCCTTATCCGTAACATTCTCCAGATAAGAGACTCCCTGATGCTCCACACCATACTCCAGATAAGCGGCTTCCTTTTCCAGTTCCTCCTGCATCTGTCCGCCAAAATTCCGGTAAAGAACTCCCAGCACAAACACCAGTCCCACAGCCAGAACCACTGCACACACCAGCATTGTTGATTTAAAAATCTTCTTTGTCATCTTCCCTGTCCTTCATCCTCTCAAAAATATTTTTATATACTCAAATATCCGCAAACGCTTCCCGCCTGCGGATACCAAAAGTCCCTGCCGCCTGCTCTTCGCATTCCGCCAGGGAACTTCCTTCAATTCAGTTTAATTGTTCACATAATCCTGATGCTCATTATTCCTGTGCTGACCTGTGATAGAAAATTCCACCCACTCCGCAATATTCACCGCATGATCCCCGATACGCTCAAAATACTTGGCAGTCATAAGAAGATCCAACCCGGTCTTGGCATCCAGCTTTCCACCATAGATCATATCAGCCAGTTTCTCCTTAATCTCATTAAACGCATCATCCACGCCATCATCCCTGCTGATGACATTTCTGCACAACTCCAGATCACTCTTTACAAAAGCATCCACACTCTCCGTCACCATGCTCACCGTATCCTCTGCCATCTTCGTGATCGTATCCGGAATCGCACTGGTATTCTTCGCAATATACAAAGACAGATCCGCAATATCCGCCGCCTGATCCCCGATACGCTCCATATCAGAAACCATCTTCAGTGCAGCCGAAATCTCTCTCAGATCCCTTGCCACCGGATGCTGATGAAGCAAAAGACTCAGACACAGATTCTCAATCTCTCTCTCCTTCGCATCAATATCCCGGTCCGTCTCAAACACCTGACGCGCAATCTCTTCATTCTGCACATTCTGGATCGCCTTCGCAGAAAAAGAAATCGCCTTTTCACAGTAACTGCCCAGCGTAATAAGCTGAACATGCAGTTCTTCAAGCTGCCGCTCAAAATACTTAGACATAATCAACCAAACCTTCCTGTAATATAGTCCTCTGTACGCTTATCAGCAGGCATGGAGAACAGCTTATCTGTATCCGCAAATTCAATGACCTCGCCCAGTAAAAAGAACGCTGTCTTATCAGAAATTCGGGTTGCCTGCTGCATATTATGAGTTACCATTACAATCGTGTAATTCTTCTTTAACTCCATCGCCAGCTCCTCGATCTTGGAAGTTGAGATAGGGTCAAGAGCAGATGTCGGCTCATCCATCAGAAGCACTTCCGGCTGAACTGCCAGAGCTCTGGCAATGCAAAGTCTCTGCTGCTGTCCGCCGGACATACCCAGCGCACTTTTTTTCAGACGATCCTTTACTTCATCCCAGATAGCTGCATCCCTGAGAGATTTTTCCACGATATCATCAAGTTTTGCCTTTGAACGAATGCCATGAGTTCTCGGTCCATATGCAATATTATCATAGATACTCATAGGAAACGGATTTGGTTTCTGGAACACCATACCCACTCTTTTTCTCAGCAGGTTTACATCCATATCTCCATAAATATCCTCACCGTCCAGAGCAACCTTACCGGTGATCACACAGCCTTCCACCAGGTCATTCATTCTGTTCAAAGATTTCAGCAATGTAGACTTACCACAACCACTCGGTCCGATAAAAGCTGTGATCTCTTTCTCCGGAATCTCCATGTTGATATTCTTCAGTGCATGGAATTTTCCATAATGTAAATTCATATTTTCAACAATTATTTTTGCATTCATTTCGCTCATTCTTATCCTTTCGCAATTCGTTTGGCAACCATTCCGGACAGGAAATTAATCACAAGAACAAATGCCAGAATAACAACTGCTGTCGCAGATGCCTGATTCATATGAAGACCTTCACCGGAAAGCACATACATATGAAGTGCCAGTGTACGTCCGGAACCCATCAGGTTCTGAGGTACTTCTGCAACTGTACCAGCAGTATAAATTAACGCTGCAGTCTCACCGATCACACGGCCAATGGCAAGAATCACACCTGCCAGGATTCCAGGCACCGCAGATGGAAGAACAATTGTAAAAATCGTACGAAGTTTTCCTGCGCCCAGACCAAAACTTGCCTCACGGTAAGAATCCGGAACGGATTTCAGCGCTTCCTCCGCTGTACGCATGATCAAAGGCAGGATCATGATTACCAGTGTAAATGCGCCGGACAGAAGAGACAGTCCCCAATGCAGTGCAGTTACAAAAAACAGCATACCAAACAGACCATATACAATAGAAGGAATACCGGAAAGTGTCTCTGCTGTGATACGGATCACTTTCACAAGTTTGCTTCCTTTTTTCGCATATTCCACCAGATAAATCGCTGCAAAAATTCCCAGCGGTGCCGCGATCACCAGAGAAACCACTGTCAGGATAAACGTATTGATCAAAGATGGAAGCAATGACAGGTTATCTGAATTATAAGTCAGACTGAACAGATCCGTTGACAGATACGGCACACCTTTGACCAGAATATATCCGATCAGGAAGAACAGCAGTGCAAAAGTCATAATTGCTCCCAACACTGTAAGCAGTGCCAGAATCCCGGAACCCGGATGTTTCACATATGCCTTCAACTGGTCTGAGAAAGAAGACTCATTCTGCTTTTTTTCTTTTGACAAATCCATTTTTGCCACTGTATCAATTTGCATTTTCTGCCCTCCTGTTCAGTAAAGAAAGACTCAGGTTAATGATCAGAATAAAGATAAACAATACTACCGCTGTCGCGATCAGAGCCTCTCTGTGAAGACCTGTTGCATAACCCATCTCTGTAACGATATTTGCGGTCATGGTACGGACACCCTTCAGGATACCCTGCGGCATTCTCGGCTGGTTTCCTGCAACCATGACAACTGCCATCGTCTCACCGATCGCACGACCGATTCCCAGTACAACCGCTGCCAGAATACCGGACTTCGCAGCCGGAAGCATGACACAGAAAATACTTCTTTCCTTCGTTGCTCCCAGTGCCAGAGAACCTTCATAATAACTTTCCGGCACACTGCGGATCGCAGATTCCGTAACACCAATGATCGTCGGCAGGATCATCATACCAAGCAGCACACACGCTGCCAGCATACTTGTACCGGTTCCTCCAAAAGTCTGACGGATCAGCGGCACAATCAGAACCAGTCCAAAGAAACCATATACAATAGAAGGCACACCAGCCATCAGCTCAATTCCGGATTTCAATGGTCTGTAAATTTTTTTCGGGCAGTAACGCGCCATAAAAACAGAAGTAAATAACGCAATCGGCACACCCAGCAGGATCGCACCGGCAGTTACATAAATACTTGCTACGATCATTGGAAGGATTCCAAAAATATTATTGGATGGCTTCCATTTCGTTCCCAGCAGGAACTTCAGCGGACCGATCTTCCCGATCGCCGGGATACCATTTGCAAACAGAAATGCACAGATTAGAAACACTGCCAGCACTGAGGTACAGGCTGCGATCAGAAACACACATTTCATGGCTTTTTCTTTAAAATGGTTCATTCATTACACCTTTCTTTCCCTGTATCAAAACCAATATACATAAACAGTCCGCCTGCATTGTTTCCCTCCACAGGCGAACTGCTCTGAAACCTATCTTTTTATCTGCTATTCCCTATCTATAACTCTGTCTATGAGTATCCATATCACTCATAGAATCCATCCATATAAGATAGAAATCCTCTGTTCTGCGGATTATTTAGCAAGGTCTTCCCATGTTGTAGTCTCACCTGTGTAAACAGATTTTACCTGATCACTTGTAAGTTCATCTACATCATTGTCCTTATTTACGATTACTGCGATACCATCTCTTGCGATCACTGTAGCTGTAAGACCAAGGTCTTTTTCATCATCTTTCAGTTCACGGGATGCCATACCGATATCACAGGTTCCCTCTGCTGCCATGTTTACACCAGTTGTAGAATCACTCTGCTGAACTTCGATTGTTACGTCTTTGTTTACTGCTTCATAACCCTCTGCGAGTTTCTCCATAACCGGTGTTACAGAAGAAGAACCAGCTACAACAACCTTACCGGAAACACCGTCTGCTGCTTCATAAGCGTCTGCATCTGCTGCTTCTTTAATGTAACCATTGTCCTCTACGATCTGCTGTCCGTCTGCACTCATGATATAGTTTACGAAATCCTTTGCTGCATCACTCTCTTTATCAGATGTAAGGATATTGAATGGACGTGCAATCTTGTAAGAATCATTGGAAACATTCTCTACAGTAGCTTCCACACCATCAATCTTAACTGCCTTAACTGTATCATCCAGAGAACCAAGTGAAATATAACCGATCGCATTCTCATCACCTGCAACAGTAGTCATCATAACAGATGTGCTGTTTGTAACACTTGCTTCATCAGTAGTCATATCTACTTTCTCGCCATCCTGTTCTTCCTGGATACCAAACAGCTCTACAAAAGCACCTCTTGTACCAGAACCATCTTCACGGGAAACAACTGTGATATCTCCGCTTGCTGCACTTACGATTGTTGTGAAAGCTGTTGCTCCGATAACTGCTGCTGTAAGAATTGTTGCGATCTTTTTCTTCATGATAATTTTCTCCTCTTCCAATGAACCCTGTTTTCTTAGTAAAATGAATGGCTCATTTTCTTTTATATTTTTATTTTTTATATCTTGTTGCCTCATTTACAAGTGCTATTATAAAAATCCAAAGTTAAATGTAAAATCGCGCTAAAGTAAAATCTTTGTAAAAACAGATCCCCGAAGAAATCCGGTTTCTGTCTGAGATTTACTTAATTTTTCACGACTTAATTTTTTTACTTTTCTCTTAACACCAAAAATCAGGTCTCACAACTTTGTATGAGTACGCCGCTTCCCTCATCTTGTAAAACGGCTCACGTCGTGCTATCATAAACTGACAGAGCCAAAAATCTCACAGAAACCGTAGAATACAAATGAAGCAAAAAGTAAAAGCCATTGCCAAAAGAAGAAACAGAACATAAACAAAAGGAGAACAAACGATATGTCAGATTCAAAATGCGAAAAAGCAGTCGAAAAGAAACACAACGGATATAACTGTGCACAGGCAGTTGCCTGTTCTTTCTGTGACGAAGCTCACATGGACGAAGAAACCCTTTTTAATCTCACTCAGGGATTCGGTGCAGGACTCGGGACCATGGACGGTACCTGCGGAGCCATCTCCGGTGCCGCAGTTGTCGCCGGTCTGATCAACCAGAACAGAATGGGAACTTCCCAGAGTGTCCGTTCCGTTATGAATCAGTTTAAACAGCAGAACGGTTCCGTTATCTGTAAAGACCTCAAGGGCGTTGAAACAGGGAAAATGCTCCGCTCCTGTGATGACTGTGTCAGAGATGCTGTAAAATTCTTGGAGAATGTATTACAGGAAGAAAAATAAAAATATTCTGTCCTCTGCGCAGATATTACAGATTGTTTTGTGTTAAGATAATATATCAAAAAAATGCTGCACAACAGATTTTCAGAGTCTGCTGTGCAGCATTTTTAATATCCTTCCTCCGAATGAAAAACTTTCCTTTCATCAAATGGAACTTTTATCCACTTTTCTATCTACAACCGCTACCAGATCAAAGCAGCTCTGCAAACAGCCTCAGGAACAACTGTCCCAGTCTCAGCGTTGCACTGCGGCCTTCTTTATACTGATCCGTTACTTCCCTGGATTCTGCCATTGTTTTTTCCATGTCATGTTTTATATCCATTACTACATCACAGTCCACCATAAAGCATCCATTTTCAAAATGATGATAAAGACTGCGGTAATCCAGATTAATTGTTCCGCATGTTGCCATACAGTCATCCACCACACACATCTTCGCATGGCAGAATCCCGGTGTCCATTCAAAGATACGGACTCCGTTGATCACAAGTCCGTTGTAGAAAGATCTGGTCACACTGTAGATCAGCTTCTTATCTGGGATTCCCGGTGTGATGATCCGCACATCCACGCCACGTTTGGCAGCCAGAGAAAGCGCATGCGTCATTTCATCCGTAATGATCAGATACGGCGTGATAAACCAGCAGTATTTCTCTGCTTTGTTGATCATACTGATGTACACTTCTTCCCCTACCTGCTCCCCATCCAGAGGACTGTCTGCATAAGGCTGAATATAACCTTTCTGCTCTGCCTGATATGGATACGGGCGGAGATACTGTTCCATGTTGATCTCATCCGGATGGATACTGCTGGCTGCATTCCACATTTCCAGGAACGCCACAGTCAGGGAACGCACGGCATCGCCCTCCATTCTCACACCGGTATCCTTCCAGATTCCATACGGATGGGTAATGTTAAAATATTCATTTGCCAGATTATAGCCGCCTGTGTATCCCACTTTTCCATCGATCACGGTGATCTTGCGATGATCTCTGTTATTCAGAAACATATTGAAGCCCGGTGACAGTGGATTGAATACACGGCATTTAATGCCGATCCCCTCCAGCTTTCTGGCAAAATCCATATTGACAAACCAGATAGAACCCATATCATCATAGAAAACACGCACCTCAACGCCTGCTTTCACCCGTTCCTCCAGCACTGCCTGGATTCTCTGCCATGCTTCTTCATCTTCAATCGCATGATATTCCATGAAAATAAACTTCTCAGCTTTTTTCATATCTTCGAGCTGTGCATCCAGCCCCTTAATGGCCTCGTCATAATAGGTCATATCCGTATTCTGATAAACCGGATACTTCGCATAACTGGTCAGATAGGAAGAAATGTTTCCTGCCTTCGGAATCTGCTGCTGAAGTTTCTCCTGCGTCTCCTTATTTTCTGGAAGCAGCGGCAGTAATTTCGCATCAATCTTCTCATATCGGGCTCTCATTTTCCATGTACCGCCATTCAGACCTACTAACAGAAATAAGGTGACACCCATCACCGGAAACGCCAGTATCAGAATGATCCACGGCATTTTCATGGATGAAGTCTGATGCCTGCCATAAATTTTCAGTACCAGAATAATTGCAAAAATACGGGTAAACAGATCGATCGCTCCTGCATATGCATTCAGTCTCTTAAACACCATCAGCATAAATCCCACCTGAAACAGAATCGCAAGCACAGAAAAGATTAATCGTTTCACGCCATTTTCCGTCTTCTTCTTACCTTCCAATGTACTGTTACTCATGTACAACTCCTCCTGTCCTTTTATCATTTTCTGTAAATCTTTTAACTTTACGGGAGAGTATAACACATCTGGATGCTTAGTCAAGCAGATATTTGTCACGGCATTTTTTCCATCCGTTGTGAAAAAAACTGCTGAAAAACTTTCTCTGAAAATCGTCTTTACTATTTTTTATCCTTTTCCAGCGAGAAGCCTCCCACCTCTACATTTTCAGATTGCAACTTATAAAAAAGATTTATAAAAGTCATATTGATGTTTCAGGCTTCTGTGCTATAATTACCATGCTGTGACCCTATATTTATATACGGCAAAATAATTGCCGGATCTTCACTGGCATTGAATTTTGAGTATTTTACATACGATATTGCCTCCGCATTTGCTCAGGCTGCTGTGACATTTACCAGTCAGAATTATGGTGCGGGCAACGTGAAAAGATGTAAGAAAGTTTTCTGGTTATGTCTGCTCTTTGGATTCGGCTTTACAGAAATCCTGGCGATCATATTTATGATCTGGGATGATTTTTTCGTAAGTATCTACACCACCAGCAGCGCAGTCGCAGTCTACGGTCTGATCCGAATGCACCATGTATGTTCCCTCGAGGGACTGACTGCTACTTATGAAGTCGAGAGTTCAGCACTGCGAGGTATGGGGAAGTCACTGGAACCGTCTGTTATTACGATTCTGGGAACCGTTGTATTCCGACTGATCTGGATGGTAACTGTGTTTAAGTGGATTCCTACTTATGATATGCTGATGAATGTATATGTCGCTTCATGGGTGTTTACAGGTGGGGCTATCTTTGTGGTTTACTGGCATCATATGAGGAAAGTGAGCAGATTGGGGGGGCACTAAATTCAGCACAATACAGGCAAATAATTTTATACTTTCAGAGTCAAGCGGATAAAAGCATCCGCTTCGCTACTTGCTTGATTTGGTAAAAAAAAGAGTTGAGTTTATGTGTTGTAATATACATGAACTCAACTCTTTCCAGTTATAGCTTTCCCAGTTCCCTGTTAACTTTATATCAACAATTTACTTTCACTATTTGTTCACTGCTGTCTGCTGCTCCTGAACTTTTTTTATTTCTTCCAGAGGCAAGTTCAACATTTCAGCAACCTCTTCCGGAGTTTTCCCACTCATAAGAGCGCCAAGAATCATTCCTCTCTGTTCTCCTTTCCTTATTCCTCTTTCATAAATTCTATCTCCAAATCCTGTCATTTTACCTGCCTCCTCCTGAAATGGTTCTGACCATTCTATATGTGAATATTTTTGTATCCTGTTTATATCACCGTCAAATATTCCATTCAGATACTCAAATATTCCGTTCTCTTCTGTTTCCTTTCCTGTTCGGATCATAATTACTGTTAAGAGATCATAATCCTCCTCCGGTTCCTCTGCTACCCCTATGATATCCTTCTTCGAAAAAGAATATTCCGTCAATGTATTCTGTAATTTCTTGGGTACGTCCTCCGCACAGACCATATGGAATAACATTTCTCCAGTTTTGAATAATCTGTAGTCTGTGTAATCATACTTAGCTGAGAGGAAAGGTCCCTGGCTACATAATATACTGCACGTTTTAATATAGGATATGATGGGTTACTTGGACGGTAGCTTTTCTGTGCTTCCATGTCAATATGTAAATTTACTCTTATCTTCTCTGTAGACAATTTAGGATTTATTATCTTAAACCGAATGTCAAACCTCACCAGTTTCTCTACAAGAGATGATAGTTCACTGTCTTCTTTTGTTAATCTCAGGTCCGTCTCTATATCTGGTATATCACTTACGAAATCATCTTTTGTAATAGAAGAAATGTCCAGACACTGCAAAATTTCTTCCTGTGAGCACGTTTTAAACTCCGGCACTGCCATCTGCAGGATGGGAATAATAATTTCCTTATTACTCATAAGCGGTTTCATTTCTGCATCATACTCCGCGCCGGTTATCCCAGACGTATATACGTCCACCTTCGTCTCATCACGCATGATTTCTCCTCTCCGGGGAACTGGGACTGTTTTTTCTTTTGTATATGGATATATTAACATGAAAACCTGAACCTTACAATTCTTCCATAACATTCTCTTGCAAAATCGCCCTTTCCAATTTATGATATATCTATCTGGAACAATAATGGAGGAAGTAATTACCTGTAAATAGTTACGATAAATCTATACGAGGAGAATGTCTATGAAAGTTTTAGTTTACCGCAAATGCAGCACCTGCATGAAAGCTCTGAAATGGCTGGATGAACACAATATCAATTATGAAGAACGGGCTATTAAAGAAGAAAATCCTACCTATGAAGAATTAAAAGAATGGTACGCCAAAAGCGGACTTCCGCTGAAGAAATTCTTTAATACAAGTGGGATGATCTATAAGGAAATGGGGTTAAAAGACAAGCTGAAAGAGATGTCTGAGGATGAACAGTTGAAACTTCTTGCTACAGATGGAATGCTGGTGAAGCGTCCACTGGTGATCGGGGATGATTTTGTACTTACAGGCTTCAGAGAGAAAGAATGGATCGAGGCTATGCACGTTTAATGTGCATAGCTAAAAAAAATAATGCTGGGCATAAAGCCCAACACCAAGTTTGTCTATAATCTGATGGCGGGAAATCCCGCCATCTTTTACTTCTGTTCTTTTTCGTATAACTTCTTAATTTTCTCTGCCACCTGCTGTAATTTCTGAGCACGGTGTCCGAAAATTCTCAGTGTCAGATCTCCGGTTGTGAGACGGGTGATGCCGCCGTCTATTTCAGAGTCTTCGTCAAGAATCTGCCAGATTTTTTCCTGAAGTTCCAGATTGATTGCTGAGTCTGTCGGTTTTGCAGTTCCAGATTCCTGACTGCATTTTTCACTATCTCTGTTGCTGATTTTAGAGAGAAACAGGTTTGCCATATGTGTGTAACCCTCGTACATCCCGATTCCTTCCATCGGCATTTTGTCCGGTTCATAGCGGGTGTTGTCGCGGTAGATGAGTTTGTCGCCTCTGTACAGCAGGACTTTTGAGGAAAATCTGCGGTACTGAAAGCGTTCGTCGTGTGCGGTTCGACCGCAGGAGATGATTTCCAGCAGGAATAAACGGGAGGTTTCGTCTTCCAGATGGATGGTCATCTTGCTGTCAAAAGCTGACTGTGCAAAGGGGATGACTGGCTGGGGATAGTAATATAGTGTGGCATTTTTGTCTACCTGTACTTCGATGGTTCGGGTGGCTGAACCTTCGTCCATTTTGTGGATTTTCTCAAAGGACTGGGACAGGACTTCCAGGTCTGCGCCTCCTTTTACATGGTAGAAAAACTCCTGAGAATCACCTGCCATGATTCCGGCTGAAGCACAGAGGGGCATGATCTGGATGCCACCGTTTTCTTTTTCAAATGGCATCATGATCTTGTATGGAGCTGTAAAAGACAGGTCCTCGAGAATAGTTTTTCCATCTTTCAGGGCTGCACAGGCACTGATGCGGGATATCTTTCCGAATTTATTATCCATATGATCCATAGGCATTTCCCTTTACATTCCTTCTAAAAGGACATTCTTTTTAATCCATTCTACTACTTTATCTACGTTCTCATCTCCACGGATGTTAGTGAACTGGAACGGTCTGTCACCGCGCATTTTCTTAGAGTCTCTTTCCATTACTTCGAGGCTTGCACCTACATATGGTGCGAGGTCGATCTTATTGATGACAAGGAGATCAGAACGTGTGATTCCAGGACCGCCTTTACGAGGGATCTTGTCTCCTTCTGCTACGTCGATAACGAAGATTGTCGCATCTACCAGCTCCGGACTGAATGTTGCAGACAGGTTATCTCCGCCACTTTCGATGAAAAGAAGTTCAATATCAGGGAAGCGCTCCATCATCTCGTCTACTGCTTCCAGATTCATGGATGCATCTTCACGGATGGCTGTGTGAGGGCATCCGCCGGTTTCTACACCGATGATTCTCTCTACCGGAAGAACGCTGTTCTTTGCAAGGAACTGAGCGTCTTCTTTTGTGTAGATGTCGTTTGTGATGACTCCGATGCTGTAGTCGCCTGCCATCTTTCTTGATAATGCTTCAATAAGTGCTGTTTTTCCGGAACCTACCGGTCCGGCAACTCCGATTTTTACATATGACATACCGATTTCCTCTTTTCTTCGTTTCTTATTCACAAATTCTCACAGCAAACTGCTGAATTATCCACATATTATTTTCTGGAACTTTCTGTTATTCAAACATGCTCTAAGACATGTATAATCTGGAATACAGCTTCTCATGCTGGATTCCTCTGATATCAAATCCAGGTGCAGAGAGACATAAATCCTCTTCGCTTTTGTTCATGACATCTTTTAAAATTTCATCAAATTCTCCGTAGCATCCGCTCAGAAGCTGCTGCCCGGATGTCTGGCTGAGGGGAATTGTTTTTACGCAGTTGGTGACGATTGCAGATGTCTGGGCGTAAAGATAATGTGTCAGAGCTTCCTCTAACGGGATCTGCATTTCTGCACAAAAAACTCCGTAAATACAGCAATGGTTCACTGCTTTTCCTTTTCTTGCATCCAGATATTCTCTGAAAATCCCTGTTTCGCTGATAGAAAGTCCAAGCTTCTCAATAGTCTTCGCAAAACGGGAACCCATTTTTCTGGCGGCTTCGCGCTGTTCCATGGGGATTCTGGACGCTTCCAGAAGTTCTTCCAGATACAGAAGTTCCTGCAGGTCTTTTTTCTCAGCAGCTTCGTATGCAAGTCTGGCTGCCAGAAGTTCTGTATATGCAAGATTCCATTTGATTTTGTGAGTAATGTACTCTCTGGCTGTGTCTACATCATGGACAATTCCACGCTGAATATAAGTCTCAAGTCCCTGGGAATGGGAATAGCCTCCGATGGGAAACAGCGCATCATTTACCTGTAGAAGATAGAACTGTTTTTCTGACATGTAGGACCTCCATAGTTATTTTTCAGATCACAGCTAACGCCTGAATCATCATTTTCAGTGATGGTGATTATGAATGCTTGCAGAAATTCTCTTGTCAAAATCCAGTTTCAGCACTTCTTTTTCTGCCTGAACACCGTGGATTTTCTGGAGCATGACAAGCATTGGCTCGTTATAAATAGTGATAAATGTATCATTCTCTCCCCAGAACAAAGGTGCATGTCTGTTGCCGATTTCATAGCAGACTTTTGCAGACATTTTCTCATGTCCCGGAGTCAGAGAAACGCGGATGATTTCGCATGGTGGTGTATTTACTGCTACCAGTTTCTCATCATCTGCGTAGATCACGTCATCCTGATACAGACCTCTGGCAAGAATGGAATCATCCATGCGGATTCCTACTTCCGTCCCTTTGTCTGTTGTTTTCTTATGTATTTTTTTGAATGCTTCGTGCCATTCAATATCTACATATTCTACTGTTTTTCCTGTAGTATCAAAGTCATGAAGCTTTCCTAAAACCTGTTCACACAGCATTATTTTCGACCTCCTGCATCTGCTTTATGTAATTGATTATTACCACTTATTCTTTTATTGATAAGTCTTATTTCTTGCAGATTTTTTCTAAACTTATTTTATCAGCAGGTATTTCATCAACCAGATTGTTTTTTTACCAAATCTGAAGTAACATCATAACTCCTGGAATCCATGCAGTTACGATTCCTTCAAATACCTGAAGATATGGAACGAATTTTCCGAGTTTTTTTCCGCAGATGTCTTCTACGAAAGCAGTTCCCCAAAGAATTGCCCACAGATACCAGATTCCTGCCCATCGGAGATCTGGTGTGATTCCCAGTGCAGTGCTTCCTGTAAAGCCCTCGATGGTACCAAAGATTACAGCATTGACAGCTACAAAAGTAGAAAACCATGCAAATGGGATCGGGCTTGCTTTCAGGAATTTACTCAGGGCTACGAAAAGATAGGTAAAGCAGAACAGTAATCCTGTTCCTGCCGCATAATAATTGCCCTGCACCAGATTGACAAAGTTAATGAATAAAGAAAGACCACCTGTGAAAATGTTCATGATGGCGGTTGATTTTCCGTCTACGTTGTATAAGGAACACATACCGTTGTTGATCAGTACGATTCCTACGAATAAAAGACAAACTCCTAACATAATATTCTCTCCTCTCCTGCTTTTCGACAGTATACTTCTCCAACTGTATCTCAGATTTTGCACCAAAAAAGATTTATTTACTGGCAGAGCTGCCAGTCAGACAATGTCTGTTTTAATCTCAGTTAGACTGACAACCCTGCACCTGTTATTTTTATTATATAATCTGAATACAGTAATTCAAACTTTCCTTAGAACAGGCTATAAAGCTGTGTCAGTGGAAGTTTCTCTGCCGGTTTGGAAGTAATCTCTTCCCCGTCAACAGTAACCTTATAAGTCTCCGGATCTACTGTCAATTCCGGTGTTCTGTCGTTGAATACCATGTCTTTTTTACTGATATTTCTGCAGCCTTTTACAGGTACAACTGTCTTCTCAAGACCGTATTTCTCTTTTACATTTTCATCCATAGCTGCCTGGGATACAAATGTCAGGCAGGCTTCGTTCTTAGCTTTTCCATGTGCTGCGAACATTGGCTGATAGAGAACCGGCTGTGTGGTCGGAATGGATGCGTTTGCATCGCCCATCTTAGATGCGATGATCATACCGCCTTTAATAATGATGTCCGGTTTTGCGCCAAAGAATGCAGGATTCCAGAGAACGAGGTCTGCAAATTTGCCCTCTTCCACGGAGCCGACATACTGAGAAATACCATGTGTGATCGCCGGGTTGATGGTGTATTTTGAAATGTAACGTTTTACACGGAAGTTGTCATTATCGTGTCCTGCGTCTTCCGGAAGTGCGCCTCTCTCATCTTTCATCTTGCTTGCTGTCTGCCAGGTACGTGTGATAACTTCACCGACACGTCCCATAGCCTGAGAGTCAGAACTCATCATGCTGAAAATACCCATGTCATGAAGAACATCTTCTGCTGCGATTGTTTCCGGACGGATTCGGGAATCTGCAAAGGCCACATCTTCCGGGATTCTCTTGTCAAGGTGATGGCAAACCATCAGCATATCAAGATGCTCATCCAGAGTATTTACGGTATATGGCATAGTCGGGTTTGTGGAAGACGGCAGTACGTTTGGAGCTGCTGCTGCGCGGATGATATCCGGTGCATGTCCGCCGCCGGCACCTTCTGTATGATAAGTATGGATGGTTCTGCCACCGATGGCTGCCAGTGTATCTTCTACGCATCCGCCTTCGTTTAATGTATCTGTATGGATAGCAACCTGTACATCATATTCATCTGCTACATTCAGACAGTGATTGATAACTGCAGGTGTTGCCCCCCAGTCCTCATGGATCTTCAGTCCCATAGCTCCGGCCTTAACCTGCTCAATGAGAGGAGCTTCGTCTGAGCAGTTACCTTTTCCAAGGAAGCCTAAGTTCATCGGGTATTCCTCGGCTGCCTTTAACATCATTTTTAAGTTCCATGGTCCAGGTGTACAGGTAGTCGCATTTGTACCGTCTGCAGGGCCTGTACCGCCACCGATCATGGTAGTTACACCGCTGTATAATGCACAGTCAATCTGCTGCGGGCTGATGAAATGGATATGGGTATCAATTCCACCTGCAGTTACGATCATTCCCTCTCCTGCAAGTGCCTCTGTGGATGCACCGACTGTCATTCCAGGTGTCACTCCGTCCATGATATCCGGGTTTCCGGCTTTGCCGATTCCTGCGATCTTGCCGTCTTTGATACCGATATCTGCTTTGATGATTCCGGTGGAATCCACGATCAGGGCATTGGTAATTACCAGGTCCAGGTCACCATCTTTGCTGCAGGTTTTTACAGACTGTCCCATGCCGTCACGAATGGTCTTGCCGCCGCCGAACTTCACTTCATCGCCATAAGTTGTATAGTCTTTCTCTACTTCTATCACAAGGCTTGTATCCGCCAGACGTACCTTATCTCCTGTAGTCGGGCCATACATTGCCGCATATTTGCTTCCGGAAATTTTTGTACTCATTGTTGTCCCTCCTTACAGAAATCCTTTTAATTTCGCAGTTTCCATGGATGCTGCTTTTGTATCGTCAGTTGCCTGCGCACGGGTGAGATCATTCAGTCCGAACACTCTCTGTCTGCCGCCCATTTCTGTAAGCTGAACCTCTTTTTCTTCACCCGGCTCGAATCTTACAGAGGTTCCTGACGGAATATCCAGATGATATCCATAGGCTTTTTCCCTGTCAAAAGAAAGGCATTTGTTTACTTCAAAGAAGTGAAAATGAGAACCGACCTGAACCGGTCTGTCGCCTTTGTTTGCCACTGTTACTGTCACTGTTTTTTTGCCTTCATTAAGTGTGATCTCACGATCTGCGGCCATAATTTCACCGATCTTCATGCTCATTTTCCTCCTTACTGAATTGGATTGTGTACTGTCACAAGTTTGGTTCCATCCGGGAATGTCGCTTCTACCTGAACTTCACCGATCATATCGGCAACACCGTCCATTACGTCATCCTTTGTAAGAATTTTGGTTCCAAGCTGCATCAGCTCTACCACTGTTTTTCCGTCTCTTGCAAGCTCCAGGAGTTCAGAACTGATATACGCAAGTGCCTCCACGTAATTCAGTTTCAGACCTCTTTCCTTTCTCTCTCTGGCAAGATTTCCTGCCATATGAAGCATTAATTTTTCCTGTTCTTTGGGATTCAGCCTCATGATATTCCTCCTCTCGAATTGTGCGGATTATAATATGTAAAAATCCTCGCAGCACACAAAAAAGAGCAGACAATGGGATTCTTTCTCAGACCCCATTGTCTGCTCTTTGCACGAAAATTTTTATATAGGGGATTATAACTTGTGTTTCTTTGATGGTCAAGATGTTTTTTGTGAACTTTCTGTTTCTTCTTCTATTTCCATTATTCTGCCACAAGTCTGACCAATTTTCCAGATATCTTTGTTTAATTCTCCCCTTGACGATAAGCGCCCCCAAAGGTGTATCATAGTTTTGTGTTAAAGGAGGTAAACTATTATGTTTGAGACATTAGGAGAAAAGGCTGAAGAAAAAGCAATGGTGCAATTCCTTGAACGCTTTACGGACTATCCATTTCTGGTAAGGTTTAAGAATTCCGAATATCCGATCGGAGAGGGAGAACCCACATTTACAGTAAATTTTAAGAAAACAATTCCTCTGGCC
>SKEG01000338.1_pt1 | contig 53171 bp, 50 predicted proteins | sample 4826631 | NCBI WGS metagenome assembly SKEG01 (sample SAMN11008815, study PRJNA524170) | human gut metagenome | biome: Human fecal sample; material: Feces; isolation source: fecal sample from pouch patient p26, p34, p50 | host: Homo sapiens | place: Israel: Tel-Aviv | collected 2016-11-02
AAGTAGAGACTAAGAGATGTAAGCTATAGAGAAAGTGGAGGATCCTTAGTTTTTAGCTATTTGATTCTGGCCCGGTGGCTCAGCTGGTTAGAGCGCCGCCCTGTCACGGCGGAGGTCGTGGGTTCGATTCCCATCCGGGTCGCTTTTTATTGTGGGATCATAGCTCAGCTGGGAGAGCATCTGCCTTACAAGCAGAGGGTCACAGGTTCGAGTCCTGTTGGTCCCATTTTTATTGAAAAGAAAAGACATGCCGTTGTGGCTCAATTGGCAGAGCAGCTGATTTGTAATCAGCAGGTTACCGGTTCAAGTCCGGTCAACGGCTTACACACCTGATGACTGAAGAGATTCAGTCATAAAGGTGTTTTAGATATATATATGGTGGGATTCCCGAGTGGCCAAAGGGGGCAGACTGTAAATCTGTTGGCAACGCCTTCGAAGGTTCGAATCCTTCTCCCACCACTTACTATTATCGCGGGGTGGAGCAGTCTGGTAGCTCGTCGGGCTCATAACCCGAAGGTCGTTGGTTCAAATCCGGCCCCCGCAATTTTTCTATATAAAAAGTTCATAAATATCATGCCCAGATAGCTCAGTCGGTAGAGCAGAGGACTGAAAATCCTCGTGTCGCTGGTTCGATTCCGGCTCTGGGCATCTTTTTTTGAAGTTTGGTGTGGAGTTTGCGCTGAACTTCTTTTTTATTTGCAAGGGAACATGGTTGTGATAGAATAAAAAGTATAATAAATATGGAAGGAAATTCTTAAATGTCAGAGTTTATTTATGAGAAATTAAAAGAATTAAAAGAAAAGGGAGCTTATCCTTTTCATATGCCTGGACATAAAAGAAACTGCGAAGATGTTTTCCTTGGAAATACTTTGTTTTCTATGGATATTACGGAAATTACAGGATATGATGATCTTCATCAACCAGAGGGAATGATCCGAAAAGCTATGGATGAAGCAAAAAAAATTTATGGGACAAAAGAAAGTTATTTCCTTATTAATAGTACAACAGCTGGAAATTTATCAGCGATTGCAGCGACTTGTCATATAGGAGATAAAATTTTGGTGGCTAGGAATTGTCATAAGTCGGTTTATCATGGAATAGAACTTTTAGGACTTGACCCCATTTATCTTTATCCAGAGGTGGATGACATGGGAATTTGCCGTGGAATTACAACAGATCAAGTGAGAAAAATTTTAAAGGAAGAAAAAAATATCAAAGCAGCGGTTATTGTTTCACCAACGTATGAAGGTAGAATTTCAGAAATTCGAGGTATTTCTGAAACATTACATGAAAATGACATACCATTGATTGTAGATGAAGCACATGGAGCTCATTTTATTTTTCATAGAGATTTTCCGGAGAGTGCCATTTCTCAGGGAGCAGACATTGTTATACAAAGTCTTCACAAGACATTGCCATCGCTTACGCAGACAGGAATCTTACATTTATGTACAGATAGGATTAGTAAAAGTTGGATGCAAAAAAAATTATCGGTATTTCAAAGTAGTAGTCCTTCTTATATTCTTATGGCTTCAATAGAATGTTGTATCAACAAATGTAATGAAAAAAGAGAAAGTTTTCAACAATACATGGATCAAATGAAGAAAATTTGTGGACAACTTTCGAAAATGAAGCACCTGAAGTTGATAACTACAGATGATATTAGTAAGATTGTAATTTCAACAAAGAATACAACAATCTCAGGAGAGCAGTTATTTTGTATTTTAAGGGATAAGTATCAGATGGAATTGGAGATGTCTGAACTTTCTTATGTTATTGCAATGACAAGTGTCTGTGATACAAGAGAAGGTTTGCAAAAGTTGGTGGATGCACTTTTAGAAATTGATCAGAATATTTCAGAAAAGAAAAATGATCAGATAGAAAATTTTCATATGATACAAAATGAGAAAATTTTTCTGCCGGAAGAAATATCTCGGAAAAAGAAAAAACAGGTGTTACTTGAGGAATCAGTCGGAAACATAGGTGCAGACTTTGTTTATTTATATCCACCTGGAATTCCATTGATCGTTCCGGGTGAGAAAATTAGTAGAGATATTGTTCAAAAAATTCAACAATATGAGAAAAATAAAATGAAGATTGTAGGATGTTTTGATGGAAAAATAAATATAGTGAAATGAAAGGATGGAAAAATGGGAGTATTTCTTACAATGGAAGGCCCGGATGGTGCTGGTAAGTCAACGCAAATTGAATTATTAAGAGACTATTTATCCAGAAAAGGTTATGATATAATAGTATGTAGAGAACCAGGCGGAACAAAAATCAGTGAAGCAATCCGCCAGGTGATACTGAATAAAGATTTTACAGAAATGAGTCATATGACAGAACTTCTTTTATATACAGCAGCCAGAGCTCAGCTGATGGAAGAGGTAATCCGTCCTGCATTAAAAGAGGGAAAAGTTGTAATTTGTGACCGTTTTGTAGAGTCTTCTGCAGTTTATCAGGGGATTGCCCGAGGAATGGGAATTGAACTTGTCTATGAAATCAATCAATATGCAATTGGCGATACGCTGCCAGATCTGACGATCATGATTGATTTAGATGCAAAAACTGGTATTTCAAGGAAAAAAGAGCAGGCAGAACTTGACCGTATGGAGCGGGAAGCCCTTGATTTTCATGAGAAGGTTGTAAAGGGATATCGAGAGATTGCAGCCTTACATCCAGAGAGGATTTATAAAGTAGATGGACATCAAACAATAGAAGAAATCCATAAAAAAATTGCTGCAGCAGTTGATAAAATAATTTCGTAATGAAGGTGACGATATGAATAGTTTTAAAACAGTAGTAGGACATGAAAAAATAATAGCTCATTTTGAAGAAGTAATAAAAATGGGAAAGGTATCTCATGCATATCTGCTGAGTGGTGAAGATGGCAGTGGTAAAATGACACTAGCAAAAGCTTTTGCAGAGGCTCTTTTATGTGAAAATCACCAGGGCTGCGGCGAATGTACTGCATGCAGACAGGTAGAATCTGGGAATCATCCAGATTTGATTTATATTACACATGAAAAGTATGAGATCAGAGTTGATGAAATTCGAAAAGGAATCAATGAAACGATCGATATAAAACCATATAGTGGTAAATATAAAATCTACATTATTGATGATGCAGATCGAATGAATCAAGGAGCGCAGAATGCTTTATTAAAAACATTAGAGGAACCGCCAGCTTATGCAGTGATTCTTCTCTTAACAAATAACAAAGACCGTCTTCTGGACACAATTTTGTCAAGATGTGTGACAATGACTCTGGGATCTGTAAAGGAAGAAAAAATCGTGCAGTATCTGAAAGATCATACCGATGCCAGTGATGCAGACATTGCATTTGCTGCCTCATTTTCTCTTGGAAATATTGGAAGAGCACTGCATGTTACAACAACACAGGAATTTAAAGATATGTTCCAGGAAGCAATTAATATTTTAACTCATATAAAAACAATGGAAACATATGAAGTTATTTCTTATCTGAAAACATTGACGGCATATAAAGATGAAATCTATGATTTCCTTGATATTTTAACGGTATGGTACCGAGATATGTTAATGCTTAAAACAACAGGTTCTCTGAATCATTTGATTTATAAAGATAAATACCGTCAAATCAAAGAACAAGAAATTTATATTTCTTTTGAGGGGATCAGTCATATTCTCGATGAAATTAAAAAAGCCAGAAGAAGATTGATGGCTAATGTTAATTTTGAGGTGGCAATGGAAATGCTGCTTCTGACAATGAAGGAGAACGGTAAAGTATGGTAGAAGTGATTGGAGTGCGTTTCCGTACTGCAGGGAAAATATATTTTTTTGATCCAAAAGATTTTCAGGTAAAAATGGGACAACATGTTATCGTGGAAACTTCCAGAGGAATTGAATATGGAAAGGTTGTATCAGAGCGAAGAAATATCAAAGAGAAGTATTTGAGTGATGAGTTGAAACCTGTCATTAGGATTGCAACAGAAGAGGACGATGAGAAAGCTGCAAAAAATCGCCAGAAAGAAAAGGAAGCATATAAAATTTGTCTTCAGAAAATTAAAGATCATAAATTGGAAATGAAACTTGTAGCAACAGAATATACTTTTGATAATAATAAAGTTTTATTTTATTTTACTGCAGATGGCAGAGTTGATTTCAGAGAATTGGTAAAAGATCTTGCTTCTGTTTTTCGTACAAGAATTGAATTACGTCAGATCGGTGTTCGTGATGAAGCAAAAATGCTTGGAGGAATTGGAATCTGTGGAAGAGAACTTTGCTGCAATACATTTCTTTCAGAGTTTGCACCAGTTTCCATTAAAATGGCAAAAGAACAGAATCTTTCCTTAAATCCAACAAAGATTTCTGGGGTGTGCGGCAGATTAATGTGCTGCCTAAAAAATGAACAGGAAACTTATGAATATTTAAATAGTAAGCTTCCAAAGATTGGAGATGTACTGAAAACAAATACAGGTGTAGTTGGGGAAGTACAGCGTGTAGACGTTTTAAGACAGAAAGTAAAGCTTATTGTAGAAGATGAAAATGGAGATAAGGAAATTCAGGAATACAAGATTGATGACTTGATTATGAAAAGAAAGAAAACAGGTTGTCCTGGATGTAAACAAGGATGTAAAGGAAATGGCAAAAGAAAGAATTGATGATCTTGGTATTAAAGGCTATCAGATCATTCAGAAAGAAGATGGATTTTGCTTCGGAATGGATGCAGTACTTTTGTCTGATTTTGCAAAGGTAAAGCGAGGAGGAAATGTACTGGACCTTGGAACAGGAACAGGAATCCTTCCAATTCTTATGGAAGCAAAAAATCCACAAGCAGCGTCATTTACGGGACTTGAAATTCAGTCAGAGATGGCTGAGATGGCTTCGCGAAGTGTGAAGTTGAATCATTTAGAACAAAGAGTCAGAATCGTAGAAGGTGATATTCGAGAGGCTTCTACGATTTTTTCTCATGATAGTATGGATGTAATAACATCCAATCCTCCGTATATGATAGGAAATCATGGATTGAAAAATCCAAAAGAGGCAAAGGCAATTGCTCGTCATGAAATTTTGTGTTCTTTTAAGGATATTTCTATGGCGGCGAAGAAATTGCTGAAAAATAAAGGAGTTTTATATATTGTTCATCGAAGTTTCAGGCTTGCTGAAATATTAAATCAGCTTTCGAAGGATGGTTTAGAGCCCAAAAGAATTCGGTTTGTACATCCCTACAGGGATAAAGAATCAAATATCTTTCTTTTGGAGGCGGTTAAGGGTGGAAAATCAAGAATGATAGTGGAATCACCGCTGATTGTATATGATCGACCGAATCAATATACGGATGAAATTTATAAGATTTATTTTGGAAATAGTAAACACGCTGAAGCGTACTTAAAGGAATAAATTCGGAGGAAGAAAAATGGCAGGAATTTTATATTTATGTGCAACTCCGATCGGGAATCTGGAAGATATTACATTTCGTGTTCTTGATACATTGAAAAATGTAGATCTCATTGCAGCGGAGGATACACGTCACAGCATCAAGCTTTTAAATCATTTTCAAATTAAAACGAAAATGACTAGTTATCACGAATATAATAAGGTGGAAAAAGCCAAAGTTCTTGTAAAACAATTATTAGAAGGAAGGAATATTGCGCTTGTTACAGATGCGGGAACTCCGGGAATTTCAGATCCGGGAGAAGAGCTTGTAAGACAATGCCATGAAGCTGGAATTGTAGTAACTTCTCTTCCTGGAGCCTGTGCTTTGATTAATGCATTGATCGTATCTGGGCAGCCAACAAGGAGATTTTGTTTTGAAGCCTTTTTACCGGCAGATAAAAAAGAACGCAAAGAAATTTTAAATCAGCTGAAGAACGAAACAAGAACAATTATTTTATACGAAGCACCACATCGTTTGCTTCGAACCCTTGGCGAACTTTATGAAGTTCTTGGAAATCGTAAAATGACGTTATGTAGAGAATTGACCAAAAAACACGAATCCGTTGTTTTATCGACCATCGAAGATCTTCTTCAGTATCATCAGGAAAATCCTCCTAAAGGAGAATGTGTGATGATTATTGAGGGAAAGTCTATGAAAGAAATTAAAGAAGAAAGTCAGGAAGAATATTTAAAAATGCCGCTTTCTGAACATATGGACCTTTATTTAAAACAAGGATATACACAAAAAGATGCGATGAAAAAAACAGCGAAAGATAGAGGTATTAGTAAGAGAGAGGTCTATCAGCAACTATTGGAATTGAAAAAAGAAATATAATAAAAAAGGAAATTCTGGTTACGATCAGAATTTCCTTTTGATTTTTATTCAGAAATCTTGAGTCCGGCAATTCGTGCCAGTTCTAGAATGGATTTCTTTGATACTTTTTTTCCTTTATATTCGATCAGATCATCCATTTCTCCTGTGAAGATATCTGTAGGGTTGTATTTTTTAAGAATGATTTTATCATCGTCTACAAATATTTCAAGTGGATCCCTTTCATTTACATCAAAGTTACGGCGTAACTCAATAGGCAAAGTGATACGTCCAAGTTCATCAAGCTTTCTAACAATGCCAGTGCTTTTCATCTGCAACCTCCTTCATTCCAACATCATCAATTTTATATATGAATTAACCATAGCATACGAGGTTATGCTTGTCAAACAATTTACTTTTCTTACTGATAAATGTTTCTGGTTAGCGGATTTCTGCACCTGCGGGCATATCTTTTTCTGGCACAACCAGAGAAAGTTCTCCTTTTTCATTTTCAGCGCAAAGAAGCATTCCTTCAGAAAGAACACCTGCAAGTTTTGCTGGTTTTAGATTTACAAGAACCATAACTTTTTTACCAACCATTTCTTCTGGTTTATAGTAAGCTTTGATTCCTGATACGATCTGTTTTACTTGACTTCCAATTCGAACCTGAGAACATAATAATTTTTTTGATTTCTTTACTTCTTCACATGCAATGATTTCTCCAACTTGGAACTGCATTTTTGTGAAATCATCAAACTTGATTTCATCTTTTGGTTCAATATCAATGACTGGTTCTCCAGCAGCAGCCTGTTTTTGAGCTTCCATTAATTCATGAGCTTTTTCTATAACCTCTGCTTCATCTAAACGAGCAAAAAGAATTTCAGGTTTTTCTGTTACCTGTGTTCCACTTACATAATTTCCAAAAGTATCAAGTTTTTCAAATGGAATTGCCTGTGCATTTAGCTGTGCAAAAATCTTTTCAGAAGTTTCCGGCATATAAGGCTCCAGAAGTGTTGCACCAGTTACGATTCCCTCTACCAAGTTGTAAAGGACAGTTGCAAGACGATCCTTCTGAGACTCATCTTTTGCCAGTACCCAAGGCATTGTTTCATCGATATAACGATTGCATCTACGGAATAGATTAAAGATTTCAGTAATTGCATCAGCAACACGAAGGTCTTTCATTTTTTCCTGAACTTTTGCTTTTGTTCCAGAAACAACAGCTTTAAGATCATCGTCATAGTCACCATTACACTCGCGGTTTTCTACGATTCCACCAAAATATTTGTTAGACATGGAAATTGTTCTGTTTACCAGATTTCCAAGAATATTTGCAAGGTCGGAGTTCATACGTTCAATCATTAATTCCCATGAAATCATACCATCACGTTCAAATGGCATTTCATGAAGAACAAAATAGCGAACAGCATCTACGCCGAAGAAATCAACAAGATCATCCGCATATAAAACATTTCCTTTAGATTTACTCATTTTTCCATCACCCTGAAGCAACCATGGATGTCCAAATACCTGCTTTGGAAGAGGAAGATCCAGTGCCATCAAAATAATTGGCCAGTAAATTGTATGGAATCGAATAATATCTTTTCCGATCAGATGGAGATCTGCAGGCCAGAATTTTTTGAACTGGTCGCTGCTATTGCCATCACAGTCATAACCGATTCCAGTAATGTAGTTTGTAAGGGCATCCAGCCATACATAAACAATATGTCCTTCATCAAAATCAACAGGAATTCCCCATGTGAAAGATGTTCTAGATACACAAAGATCCTGAAGTCCTGGAAGAAGGAAGTTATTCATCATTTCATTTTTACGAGATTCTGGCTGAATAAAATCTGGATGGGTATTGATATATTCAATCAGACGATCTGCATATTTGCTCAGCTTCAGGAAATATGCTTCTTCTTTTGCAGGCTGGACTTCACGTCCACAGTCCGGACATTTTCCATCTACCAATTGACTTTCTGTAAAGAAAGATTCACATGGTGTGCAGTATAAACCTTCATATTCACCCTTATAAATATCACCCTGATCATAAAGCTTTTTGAAAATTTTCTGTACCTGTTTTTCATGATCTTCATCTGTTGTACGGATAAATCTGTCATAAGAAGTATTCATAAGATCCCAGATACGTTTAATTTCTCCAGATACACCATCAACAAATTCTTTTGGTGTAACGCCCTGTTCTTCTGCTTTTAATTCGACTTTTTGACCATGCTCGTCAGTACCAGTCTGGAAAAATACATCATATCCTTCCATACGTTTATATCTTGCAATACTGTCTGCCAGAACAATCTCATAAGTATTACCAATATGAGGTTTTCCGGAAGTGTAAGCAATAGCCGTCGTAATATAATATGGTTTTTTACTCATAGTAATCCTCCGATTTTTGGTTTCTGTTCCTATTAATTATAGTACATCTTTTTAGGATAGTCTATTTTTTTTCTTTAAAAAATAGTATAATAGTAGTATTCATGAAAAAGAAGGGAGCCCTCATGAAAAGACAAATACCAATCAGGATATTTGCCCTTTGTATGGCTTTGACTTTGGCAGTTTGTGGCTGCCGGATGGAACAGGATGTTTCTGATAAGACGTCTTCATCAACGGTATCGACGGCAAAAGAAACATCGCTACAAAAGAAGTTTGATCGTTATCTTGAAAAACTTTTTAAAGAAAGTATAGAAGATGACAGCATTCAGCTTCATTATACACTCAAAAATCCAGAACGGTATGGTATCAAAGGTAAAGAAAAACTTCCAGGAATGGTTCAAGATCAGGACATGAAAAAAGAAACACACAAAGAAATGGAAGAACTTCAGAAGTTTTCTTATAAAAAACTTTGCAGAAGACAAAGATTTGCATATGATGCTCTTTATGATTATTTGAAATATAAAGAACAATGTGAAAAATATCCATACTATAAAACGGTTTTAAGTCCAACTACAGGCATACAGGCCCAGCTTCCTGTTATTTTTTGTGAATACCGTCTGAATACAGAAGAAGATGTTATTACATATCTTCATTTGCTTGAACAGACAGCACAATATTTTCAATCGGTTATGGTTTATGAGAAAGAACAGATTAAGAGAGGATTATTTATGTCAGATGATGATGTAGATGCAGTAGTTTCGCAAATTCATCAATATATAGGGGCAAAAGAAAATAATATTCTCATTGAGACGTTTGGGGAAAGACTTCTTGGAATAAAAAATCTGAAAAAAGAAAGACGGGAAGTTTTTTTAAAAGAAAACCAGAAGATTGTTATGGAAAAGGTACTTCCAGCATATGCAAAACTTGCAGATGACTTGAAAGTACTAAAGGGGAATGGAACAAATTCTGCAGGACTTGCAGGATTTCCAAAAGGAAAGTCATACTATAAAGCATTGATACAGCAAAAAACAGGTTCATCAAAGTCTGTTTCTGAAATTATTGCAATGGCACAAAAGGATCTTTTGAGCTGTCTTTATGAGACGGCAAAACTTAGTAAAAAAGACCCAGAAGCATATGAAGAATATGCAAATTTAAATATCAAACCGTATACGGGGAATAATCCACAACAAATTCTTTTAAAATTACAGAAAAAAATGAAAAAAGATTATCCGGAAGGGCCACAGGCGGCGTGTGACATAAAGTATGTGCATTCTTCCATGGAAAAGAATGCGAGTCCGGCATTTTATATGATACCGGCTATTGATTCATATGAACAAAATACCATTTACATCAATAAAAGCCAGATGGAAAATTTTAATCAGCTTTATGCAACACTTGCACATGAAGGGTATCCGGGGCATCTGTATCAAAATATTTACTATGCGGCTCGAAGGGAAATACCCATTCGCTATATTCTTGAATATCCCGGATATTCGGAAGGGTGGGCAACTTATGTAGAAGCATGGAGTTATAAAACAGTAGAAGCGGGAAAATATACGGAGACGCTTTCAAAATTGAATATCCTTGGAATGAAATTTAATCTTGCTCTTTGTTCAAGAATTGATCTCGCTGTCCATTATGAAGGATGGAATTTAGAGAAGGTAAAAACATATCTAAGACAATTTGGAGTTTCCGAAATGAAAGCAGAAAAACTGTTTCATATGGTCGTTCGTGAACCAGCAAATTATCTTTCGTATTATGTCGGTTATAGAGAGTTTGAAAACTTAAAAGATTATTATAAAGAGAAAGCTGGTAAACAATATAACTTAAAAACATACCACAAAATCATCTTAGATGCAGGACCGTGCAGCTTTGACATCTTGAAGAGACGCATCGACGAAACCTTACGAATGGAGGAGTAACTTATGTCAACAAAAGCGTATTACACACATGATGAAATTGGAAAAGGAAAACCAGGTTTTTCAAAAACCAGATCCATTATAGAAGCAGCTTTTTACGGAAACAATGTTGTGGAAGTAAAAGATTTGAAACAGGCATATGAACTGGCAAAAAATTCACCAGGAACAATTGTGACAGATATGCCGGTATATAAACCGGAAGAAATCGGTCTGGAAGAAGGAAGCAAAGTTCTTTTATTCAACGATGGTTCTGTTACAGGTCGATGCGCAGCAGCCAGAAGAATTGCCAGTGAACCAGGAGTAGATACAAATGATCTTGATTTGAAGGTGATGGATGCTGTTTATGATACTAGATGGTCTACGATGTATCATGCACAGGTTTATATCGGATTAGATCCAGAATTTATGGTAAAAGCACATCTTCTTATTCCAGAAGGAGAAGAAAATATCCTCTATTCTTGGATGTTAAATTTCCAGTATTGTTCAGATGAATATAATGAAATGTACAAAAAATCAAAACCAATCGCAGATGAAACAGATATTTATATTTTCTCAGATCCACAGTGGGAACATGTAGATCATCCTCTTGGATTAACTTATTTCAACACAGAAACAAACTGTGCCGCATTGCTTGGAATGAGATATTTTGGAGAGCATAAAAAAGGAACTCTGACAATTGCATGGGCAATTGCAAATCGAAACGGATATGCATCCTGCCATGGAGGACAGAAAGAATTTAAGATTTCCGGATCGGAAGATCGTCATTATGTAGCATCATTCTTTGGTTTATCAGGTTCTGGTAAATCCACACTGACACATGCAACTCACAATAATAAATATGATAATATTACCGTTCTTCATGATGATGCATTTATTATTAATACACAGACTGGCGCCTCTATTGCAATGGAACCTACGTATTTTGATAAAACAGCGGATTATCCTACAGGATGTGAGGATAATAAATATCTTCTAACAGCACAGAACTGCTCAGCAACACTGGATAATGAAGGAAAAGTTGTTCTTGTAACAGAAGATATTCGAAATGGAAATGGCCGTGCGATTAAATCAAAATTATGGTCTCCAAATCGTGTAGATAAAATTGATTATCCAGTCAATGCAATTTTCTGGATTATGAAAGATCCTACAATTCCACCAATTGTAAAAGTAAATGGAGCAGCGCTTGCTTCTGTTATGGGAGCTACCCTTGCAACGAAACGAAGCAGTGCCGAACGTCTTGCGCCTGGAGTTGATCCGGATCGTCTGGTTGTAGAACCTTATGCAAATCCATTCCGTACATACCCTCTTGTGAATGATTATAAGAAATTCAGAGATCTTGTAAAAGAGCGTAATGTGGAATGCTATATTTTAAATACTGGAGATTTCATGGGGAAAGACATCAAACCTTCGGTAACATTATCTTGTATTGAACAGGTAGTAGAAGGAACAGCTCAATTTAAACCATGGGGACCATTCAGTAATATGGAAACCTTGGAAGTAGAAGGATATATTGCTGATTTTGATGATGAAACCTATGTAGATAAATTAAAAGCAAGAATGACCGATCGTTTGAACTTTGTATTTGATAAAGATACAGAAAACGGGGGATATAATGCACTTCCAACACAGGCAAAAGAAGCTTTGGCAAAAGTTATTAGTGAAGCGCATAATCTTGTGGTAAAATAAAGGAAAGATATGGAGGTGTATACATGGATAAAGATGAATTAAATGATTTAGTCGTAGATTTGTTTCATGGGATCTCATATGAAGAAGAAAAAGCTGTCATTACGGAAGAATTTAAAGATATATCTAATAAAGATCTTCATATCATTGACACGATTGGAATGAAAGAACCAAGAAATATGTCTTCGATTGCAAAAGATCTGAATATTACTGTGGGTACACTGACCATTGCAATCAACAATCTTTTAAAAAAAGGATATGTAAAAAGAAAGCGTGGAGAAAGAGACCGGAGAGTTGTCTATATTTCCCTTTCAGAAAAGGGAAAGAAGGCGTACGAACATCACCGGGCCTTCCATCATAAGATGATAGAAGGCCTTCTTCTTCCATTGAATGATGAAGAAGAAAAAATGTTGATTCGCGTTATGCAATATTTCCACGACTATTACAAATCGAAGAATTAAAAATAACAGCAAATAAAAACAGAGACCCCGATACCAACAAAGGTGGCAAATAAAGCCCCTTTGAGGGTATAACGGGTCTTTTTGATATGAATGGAAGAATAATAAACGGAAAGAATATAAAAGCATGTTTCTGTAGAGCTTAAAATAACCGATGCAAGAAAGCCGGGAGTAGAATCTGGGCCGGAGGTTTTAAAGATATCAAGTAAAAAACCTGTTGCAGCAGAAGAAGAAAATAATTTTGCAAAAATAACGGGAAGAACTTCTTTTGGAATATGGAGGATGGAGGCAGCAGGAGAAAGAAAACGCACAAAAAGATCCATGGCGCCAGAGGAGCGGAAAATTTGAATTGCAAAGAATAAAGCAATTAAAGTTGGAGCAATATCTAAAACGATGCGAAACCCGTCTTTCACACCAGACAGAAAAGGTTCATACATTTCTTGACGGGTAATGGCACCATAAAGAATAATAAAGAAGATGATAAATGGTAAAATAAAACTGGCAATCATGGAAATCATAATTTACGATCCTTCCATTTGATATAGATAATACCGGCAAGTGTGGAACAACAGGTTGCAATGATACCTGGAATAATAATCGCAGAAGGTTGTATAGCTCCATACTGGCTTCGATAAGCAATGATATTGATTGGAATTAGCTGAAGTGATGAAATGTTAAGAATTAGAAAAGAGCACATTTCGTTTGTTGCGATTTCTTTTTGTGGGTTATCTTTTTGGAGTTCTTCCATTGCTTTAAGACCAGATGGAGTAGAAGCCCAGCCAAGTCCAAGGATATTTGCCACGACATTTGTGCTGATATATTCCATTGCTTTTTGATTTTTTAGATTTGGAAATAAAAATGAAAGGAATGGAAAGAGAAATTTTTGCAATTTATCAGTTAGTCCAAGGCTGACTGCAATATTCATAATGCCAGACCAAAGTCCAACGATACCGAACATTAAAATACAAAGTTCAATTGCTTCTTTGGATGATGACAGAATCTGATCAGACATGGAAACGATATGACCATTCAAACTGCCGACGATTAAACCAGTTAAAATAAGAAAACTCCATAGATAATTCAGCATGAGAAAATCCTTTTTGATACAGTTTATTCGGTTTTATTTTTTGTTAGTACAAAAAAATAAAAAAATTTTAAAAAAGTGTTGACATTATAAAGATGTTGTAGTAAAATCAATATTGTTGTCGGGTATGACACAAAGATATGCGGGTGTAGTTCAATGGTAGAACTCCAGCCTTCCAAGCTGATCACGTGGGTTCGATTCCCATCACCCGCTTGGATTACGAAAGGATATATTCATGAAGAATATATCCTTTTTTTCTTTATATAAAAAAGAAAGAAGGTGAGAAAGTGGAAGAGGAGAAAAAACAATTTGCAGTTTTGATTGATGCAGATAATATTAGTCCTAAGTATGCTTCGATTATTTTTAACGAGTTAGATGCTTATGGCTTTGCATCATGTCGAAGAATTTATGGAAACTGGTCTCGGGCAAATGGGTGGACGCAGGATATTCTTCTTGAATATTCGATTATTCCAGTACAGCAGTTTTCTTATACTTCTGGAAAAAATGCAACGGATATGGCAATGGTCATTGATGCAATGGACTTGCTGTATGGTAACAAAGTAGATGGTTTTTGTCTTGTAACAAGTGACAGTGATTTTACAAGACTGGCGATGCGTCTTCGTGAAGAACATAAGTATATTATTGGTATGGGGGAATCTAAGACACCGGTGGCTTTGACAAGGGCATGTAATCGATTCATCCATTTGAACTTGATTTTTGAGCAGGAAAAAGAGGAAGATAAAGAAGTCATAGAACATACAGAGATTGACAATGTTACATCGTTAGAGGAAATTGGCAGTACAATATCTTCCTTAATTAATGAAAATGGAAACGATCGGGTAGATCTTGCAATGATTGGGAATCGTCTAAATGAGAAGTTTTCTGATTTTGATGTACGAAATTATGGTTATACAAAATTAAGCGTTTTTATTGATGAAGAAATGGATAACCTTGTTTTGAAACAGGAAGATAACAATTACTATGTTGCGTTTAAAGAACTTCCAGGGAGAGATATTATTGAAAAAGAAGTAATTGATTTTGTAAAACGAAATGGAGGATCTCTGGATAATCTTTCAGCGATTACATTGGAACTGCAAAGTCGCCATGGCGTTTTTCATCCAAAAGATTACGGGTATAGCCGTATGTCAGGATTTTTAAGAAGTATTCACTGTCTTTGTGTGAATGGCAATACAGTAAAATTAAAAGGAAAAGAGAAAGGCAGAAGAAGGGATCAGATATTATGATATTTGAAACACATGCGCATTATGATGATAGGAAATTTGATGCAGATAGAGAAGAACTGCTTGCTTCCATGAAAGATCATGGAATTGGAACAATTGTAAATGTAGGATCGAATATGGAAACATCTGCATGGACAGTAGAAGCGGTAAAAAAATATCCAATGATATATGGAGCTGTTGGTGTTCATCCAAGTGATACGGGGGATATGACATATAAAGATATCGAGACATTGAAATTTTACAGCCAACAGGAAAAAATTGTGGCTATCGGAGAAATTGGTCTTGACTATTACTGGGATGAGCCGGAGCGTGATATTCAAAAAAAATGGTTTGAAGCACAGATGAATTTGGCAGCTGAAGTAAAACTTCCAATGATTATACACAGCAGGGATGCAGCAAAGGATACATGGGATATGATGAAAGAAGCCGGTGCACAGGATATTGGAGGCGTTGTTCATTGTTATTCTTATTCAAAAGAGATGGCTAGGGATTTCCTTAATATTGGATTTTATATTGGGGTCGGAGGTGTTGTTACATTTAAAAATGGAAGAACATTAAAAGAAACAGTGGTATATGCACCAATGGACCGCATTGTTTTAGAGACAGATAGTCCATATTTATCTCCGGAGCCAAATCGTGGGAAAAGAAATTCTTCCCTTAATCTGATTTATGTGGCACAGATGATTGCACAATTAAAGGGAATTTCTACAGAAGAAGTAATAAAGGTTACAGAAGAAAATGCAAGAAAACTATATCGAATAAGAGAGGTTTAAATGGAAAAATTAAGCAATCCACAAAAAACAATCGAAGTAATTCAGAAATATCAGTTTGATTTTCAGAAAAAGTTTGGTCAAAATTTTTTGATTGATGGAAGAGTTCTTGACAAAATCATAGAGGCAGCGAATGTGACAAAAGATGATTTTGTTCTGGAAATCGGTCCAGGAATTGGTACTATGACGCAATATCTTGCAGAAAATGCAAGAGAAGTTATGGCGGTTGAAATTGATAAAAATTTATTGCCGATCCTTGCGGATACATTGTCTGCATATGATAATGTAAGTATTTTAAATGAAGATATTTTAAAAGTGGATATTGGAAAAATTGCAAAGGAAAGAAATAATGGGAAACCGATTAAGGTTGTGGCCAATCTTCCATATTATATTACAACACCGATCATTATGGGATTGTTTGAAAGTCATGTTCCGATTGACAGTATTACAGTTATGGTGCAAAAAGAGGTAGCAGATAGAATGCAGGCAGGTCCTGGAACAAAGGATTATGGGGCATTATCATTGGCTGTGCAGTATTATGCACAACCTTATGTAGTAGCGAATGTTCCCCCAAACTGTTTTATGCCTCGTCCAAGGGTTGGATCTGCAGTCATCAGGCTGACAAAATATAAAGAAAGTCCAATTAAGGTAACGAATGAAAAATTATTATTTCAGTTGATTCGTGCCTCTTTTAATCAGAGAAGAAAAACACTTCAGAACGGAATTAAAAATTATAGTGGATTTAACTTCTCCAGGGAAGAAGTGGCAAAGGCTCTGGAAGAAATGGGAGTATCGCCAACGATCCGTGGAGAAGCATTAACACTAGAGCAGTTTGCGCAATTAAGTAATTTATTGGATCGGTAAAATAAAATAGCCAAAGTTTCCAGTCTTATGAGCTTGCATAGGAACAGTAAGAAATTCTTGAAAACCAAACAAACTGGAGATGAAGCGCTTTTCATTATCGAAAATTCCAGGAACACCGAGGTATCGGCATTGCTTTTCAGAATTCCATGCAAGAAAAAGATGACCGAAATTTCCGTAGTTTAAAAGAAGAAATCCATTTGTTTTTAAATTTTCTGGAAGATCTGGAATTAAGGAAAGGTCTTCCAGACTAATTTTAATACAAGGAGATAAATGATAAATGGAAGGCATGGGCAGGGAGGGGTACTCCTTCCAGTCAAAGGATGCCTTTTGTTTCGGAGAACTCTGCTCTTTTGCATCTTTTTCTAATTGAAGGGCTTCGATGTATTCTGCAAGGCTGGAAATATCCTTTTTTTGAGAAGTTGTTTGAGAAAGTTCTTCAACTTCTATTTTTTTTGCTTCCGTTGTCTTTGTTACTTCAGGAAGGGGCTCTGTTTTCAATTCTTCTTTATTCTCCAATTGTTGTACAGATTCTGATTCTTGAATGGTTTCTTCTTTTTTTATTTCAGGAACTGGATCTGGAACATTTGGTTTTTGCTTTTCAAGAGGTGTAAAGCTGCGGATGGTAATTGGGTGGTCTTTCCACTGAGAGCCAAAGAAATGATCTTTTGAGTGATAGATAAGAAATCCATCTATGCGATCAAGATCATCGGGTAATGGATAAATATGACGGAACTCCAGAACAGAATCTGACTTTTTTATCGTATCGATCAGAATTCCTTCCATTGTACCATGATGAAAGCGATAAAAATAAAGTTTATATTGTAAGGAGTTCTCATTTGTTTTCACATGAAAATAAAGGCGTAGTTGCTTTTGCCGCTGCTCTATTTTTGCAAATCCGACATTGGCTCCTTTCATTCCATGGCTATATTCATAAAGATAAGATACAATTCTTCGATAATCAGACAAAATCAGGTACTCTCTTTTTGATTTATTGTATGAAAGAGAAAATGAAAATATGACATATGTAAAAATCCAGGAGGAGATAGAAAATGACACAAGATGAAAAATATATGAAAGAAGCAATCAAACAGGCGAAAAAGGCATCCGCGATAGGTGATGTTCCGATTGGATGTGTCATAGTTTTTGGTGACAAAATTATTGCCAGAGGGTATAATCAAAGAAACAAAAGAAAAACGACATTGGCTCATGCAGAACTACTGGCAATTCAAAAAGCAAGTAAAAAACTTGGGGATTGGCGTCTAGAAGAATGTACGATGTATATTACATTGGAGCCGTGTCAGATGTGTGCAGGAGCAATTGTTCAGGCAAGAATTCCAAAAGTAGTCATAGGTGCAATGAATCCGAAAGCAGGATGTGCAGGATCCGTCCTTAATATTTTGCAGGTTGATTCATTTAATCATCAGGTTGAAGTAGAACGGGGGGTATTGAAGGAAGAATGCAGCAGGATGATGTCGGAGTTTTTTAAAAATCTTAGAAAAAAAAAGAAAGAGGAAAAAAATGATCAAAATTAAAAAAATGGCTGCGGTGTGTTTAAGTCTTCTGTGCATTGCTGGAAGTAATAACGTAATAGTAAAGGCATCGGCAAAACGAGGAACGGGATATATTCCTCCCAAAATTAAAGTAAAAGCACCAGAAGAAAATCAGAACCAAAAAAGTCGAAAGGTGCAAAAAACATACGAGTCATCTTATAGTTCTGTAAAGAAAAATTATGTGACATCGATTAAAAATCAGGGAGATACAGGACTTTGCTGGGCCTTTAGTGCAGTTGCGGCTGGAGAAATTTCAGCAATTAAAAATGGATATACAGCACAAGATGTGGATCTTTCTGAAAAGCATCTTGGATATTTTACTTATCATCATGTGAATGATCCACTTGGTAATACAAATGGAGATAATACATCAATTTCAGGAGAAAACTGGCAGGACTTTGGCGGAAACTTTTATATGGCAGCATTGACACTTTCGCAATGGAGCGGATATGCAGATGAAAGTTTAGTACCTTTTCAGTCTCCATGGACAGTAAAGGCTGCAGACGCTTATAAAAGTGTTCTTCGTTTGAAAAATAGTTATTTTCTTGGAACATTTAGTAATCGAGATGCGATCAAACAGGCAATTAAAGATTATGGAGCTGTAGCAGTCACTTATTATTCAGGAGATAAAAAAGATCTTACAGATTCTGCTTATTTATCAAAAGTAGATAATGATAATATAATCGATCATGCAGTTACAATTGTTGGATGGGATGATAATTATTCTAAAAAGAATTTTAAAGAGAGAAAGCCAAAAAATAATGGTGCCTGGATTGTAAAAAATAGCTGGGGAACAGAGTATAATGGAAAATCAATCGGAGATCATGGGTATCTTTATATTTCTTATGAAGAAAAATCTTTATCAGATCCTACAGCATTTGAGGTAGATAAGACTTCTTCTTATGCCAATAATTATTTTTATGATGGGGCAAATGATATTAGTTCTATGTTGCTTGGAAAGGGAGAAAAAGTAGCGAATGTGTTCACTGCGAAAACAGGAAGTAATACAAGGGCAGAATATTTAGAAGCAGTAAACTTTATAACATGGGATCCAGACTCCAACTATAGCATTCAGGTTTATAAAAATCCAACGTCAGGTAATCCAGAAAGCGGACAGAAGATGTTAAGTACTCCATTAAAAGTCAGTAAGAAGTATGCAGGTGCTTATACCGTAAAATTACCAAAGAAAATAGAGGTGCTTAAAGGAGATAAATTTGCTATCGTAGCTACATGCAATACGGCATTCAATATGATAGCAGCGGATACTAAATTAAGCAAAGAAAATTTGGGTCATGTTACAATCACTTATAAAAATAACACAGCAAAAGGACAAAGCTATTTTTATAACAGTGCAGCGAAAAAATGGGTGGATTTGTATAAAGAAGGCAGCATTCGTATCAAAGCTTGCACAAATAATGAAGATGTGACAAGTATTCATATTGGATATTGTAAAAATTCTATTTCGAAAGAGTATACTTATAATGGAAAGACAATCACACCAAATACAAGTTTGTCTTATAATGGAAAGACTTTAGAAAAAGATAAAGATTACAAAGTGAGCGTGAAATCTGGGAAAGATATTGGCAAATATTCTGTAACTTTCACAGGACAGGGAGATTACAGAGGAAGTAAAACTGTATATTACAATATTATTCCAGGTAAGAGTTCCATTTCTTCTTTAAAGAGTTCCGATAAAGGAGTTGTTGCAGTCAAAGTTAAAAAAGTAAGTGGGGCAGGAAAATATGTAATCTATTATCGAAAAGATGGATCAAAGACTTATAAGAGTGCTTCTGTTACATCAACTTCGAAAACGATAAAAAAACTTTCTAGTAAGAAAAAATACTACTTTAAGGTACGTGCAGCGAAAACCGTCAATGGGAAAGATTATTATGGGGCATACAGTGCTGAGAAGAGTATTAAAGTAAAATAAAAAAGGTTATTGACCAGAAGAAAACTATTTAGTATAATAAGATTTGCATCAAAAAAGATGCACTTAATCAAGTCATAAAGCTTCCGTGCAACCGGGGAGGTAGCGGCACCCTTTTTCTGCAATCCGCTATAGCAGAGGTCATGGTTTGTTTCGGGCTTTGCTCTGTAGAGCTGCCCTCTATAAGTGGCGTTGATATTTGGGTCTTACGCAATAGGACTCCATGAACCGTGTCAGGTCGGGAACGAAGCAGCACTAAGTGGAATCTCCTATGTGCCGTAAGGGTGCCTGGGTTGAGTTAACTGTAGAGGTAACGTCTGTGGATCATTGCACAACGCAAACCGCACGGATTTTTTTATTTTATAGGAAATTTGTCTCGGGAGTGGCTCACCGCAGGCGGAGAACTCGGTAAATCAGGATTCTTTCTTATTTGCAAAAAAACTCTTTTTTTCTTGAATTGTATCTGATTGAATACAAACCTTAATCGTGATAAAATAGGATTATACGAAAAATGGTAAGGAGTGAGACATGTAATGAAAGAATTAGAATTACCTGATGTAAAAGATGTATTAGTTGAGTATAAGCAAATGAAACTTCTTTATAAATCGGCATTAAAAGAAATTCGTACAAAGCTTGAAATTTTGAATGATGAGTTTAAATTTGTACATAAATATAATCCGATTGAACATATTGAATCTCGCCTGAAAACAGAAGAAAGTATTACGAGAAAGCTTTTTCGAAAAGGCATTGGGGTTACAATGGAAAATATCCAAAAGTATATCGATGATATTGCGGGTGTCCGTGTGATCTGTTCTTTTACACCGGATATTTACCGGATTGTAGATATGATTTCTGCACAGGATGATATTGAAGTTTTAAAAACAAAAGATTATATGATAAATCCAAAACCAAATGGATATCGAAGTTATCATATGATTGTAAAGGTACCAATTTTTCTTTCAGACCGTGTGGTACCGACGAAGGTTGAAATCCAAATACGAACAGTAGCTATGGATTTCTGGGCGTCTTTAGAGCATAAGATTTATTATAAATATGAAGGAAATGCACCAGATTACATAAAGAAAGAATTAAAAGAGTGTGCGGATCTTGCAGCCTTTCTGGATAGTAAGATGTTGGCCATTAATGAAGAAGTCAAAAGTATTCAGCAGGAAGAATAAAATTGATAAGAAACATTTTTCTATTTCATTCATACTATATAGCAACAGAAAAAGAGGAGAATATGAATGGCAGATAGAGAAGGACTCGGCAATCTACCGATTTTTAATATGGAGCGACGTCTGCCGGGGCAAGAGGAAATCCGGCAGGAAGAGCGAGAAGAAGATGATTATCAGTATATCATTAAAATGTATTCTGCACTGGCAAGAGAAATTCTTGAATTTATCGAGGATTTTTGTGATCGTCTAGAGTATGAAGGGAGTATGATGTTTGATCAGTATATAGATCGGACCAATATGTTTTCTTTAGCAGACCAAATTTATGAAAAAGTAAAATATCATGAAAAAGAGGATGGCGATAAGAAAGATCGGATGTTATATCAGATGATCTTAGCTCTGCTTGGAGGTGAGATCTGTCATCGCAGATGCAGGTACCGGAGAAAACGAAAAATGTTTTCGTAAATAATTATGAGAAAGCTGGATGGAATGTAAATATCATCCAGCTTTCTTTTTTTAGTTCACAAAAGAAATTCTAAAGAATAACTTAAAGTGGTTGTACAAAGATAAAAAAACGGATAAAATGAACGATATAAGGCTGTGAGAAGAAGGAGAAAAGAATGAATCAGAAAAAAGCAATTCAGATTTCGGTTTTCGGAATCATTTTTATTATTTCATTAATTTTATGGAATTATGTACTGGTTGGGAAAAGCAGTCACGGAGTTCAGGAAACATCACAGGCAACTTTGCCAATGATTACTCTGATTTCTGATGGACAGGAAATCAATCAGCTGCATGGATATAGAGGAACCATCGATGCTTCTCAACTCAGAGATAGTGTGACACCGATAGATAGTAATTCTCTGAATCTATTTACAACAGGAAGCTCAAATGATGCAGTTGCCTATAAACTTTATGATTCAGACAATAAAACAGTTTTAGACAAAGGGGATGTCTCTTTTCAGAAGAAAAGCGGGAAAAATATGGCTCAAGTACAGTTAGATGCTAGATTATCTTCCGGCAAGACTTATCTTCTTGAATTATCATTGGAAAAAGATAAGGAAAATATTAAATATTATACTAGAATTATTTATGGAACAGGTTTCCATTTAAAGGAATGTCTGAAGTTTGCCCAGAAATTCCATAATTCAGCATTAAAAGAAGGAAATACAGAATTTGTTAGCAAATATTTGGAGACAAAAGAAGGGGCAACATCAAATGATTTATCTTATGTTGATCTAAAGTCTACAAACGAGGCCATTTGCTACGCAGATATGAAACCTCAGGTGGAAAAAGTATATCCGCCTACTGTGAAGGAAATCACGCAAGATGTAACTTCGCTTGAAATTCGATACATTGTGTCATCTGTTGACACAGAAGGAATTCGGCAATACTATCAGGTGAATGAATATTTTCGTGTAAGATTTTCTGAAAGTCGTATGTATCTATTAAATTATGAACGTTCCATGGAAAGTTATATGCGCTATGATTCCATAGACCGTAACAATAATCGAATTCTTGTAGGAATTGGGAAAAATAATAAACAACTATTAAGCGTTAAAAATGGTAAAAAGGTTGGATTTGTTACAGGAAATGAATTATGGTATTATGATTACCAGAAATCTGAAATGTATAAAGTTTTCTCATTTATGGGAGAGGATTATCGTGACAGCAGAAATAACTATCCAAAACATGGAATTCAGATTATGAGTATGAAACCGAGCGGTGATATGACATTTGTTGTGTATGGCTATATGAACCGTGGAAAAGATGAAGGAAAAAATGGTATCGGTGTTTATCGATTCTCAGCAAAGAATAAAGAAATCAATGAGCTAACTTTTATTGAAACGCCGGTGCAGTATGACAATATGAAGGATGATATTGGAAAAGGGGCTTATTTAAGCTCTGATAATCAATTTTACTTTTATCTGGCAGGCTCAATCTATCATGTAGATATTGACAATGACAAGAGTGAAATTCTTGCAAAACATGCGACAAATGATATGGCTGTAATTACAGAAAATGGAATGTTAGCAATTAATGAAACACAAAATCGTTTGAAAGTTATGAACTTGTCTACAGGAAAGAGTTGGACGATTTCTAGTTCTGATGCACAGATTATAAAGCCAATTGGATTTATTGAACAAGATCTTGTGTATGGAATTGGACAAAAAGCAGAGATTGTTCATCAGGAAGATGGAACGATTATGTATCCGCTTAGCAATGTTTATATTCGGGACAAGGATCATATGATTAAAGAATATGGACAAAAGGGAAGTTATATTACTGATGCAAAAGTGGATGGCACAACGGTTGCAATGACAAGAGCTGTGAAAAAAGGAAAGAGTTATAAGACGAAAGACACTACCTATATTCGATATAAAGATAAAACAGAGAACAAGGTTGTTTTTGAATACGGGTATTCATCAACAAGACTGAATCAGCTGTATATGGCATTTCCAAGTAATGTCTATATTCAGACAAGGCCTGGATATCAGATGATCGGTTTGAAAGAAGAAGGAAAACAAATTAACGTACATTTCGCAGATAATATTTATAAATATCGTAAAGCGTATGTATATACAGGAGGACAATTATCTGGTATTTATACAAGTATGAAGGAAGCGATAAAAGAAGCTAAACAGGGCGGAGGTATCGTTGTAAATTGTAACCAGATGTATTTGTGGGAAAAAGGAGTTATGAAGACTTATGGCAAAGTTGCCAATATTCCTATAGAAAAAGCAAAAACAAAAGATGAGTCAGATATTGCATGCATCAAGATGATGGCAGATAGTGAAGGAAAAAATTATTCTTATGATGACATTAAGAAGATGAAAGGAAATACTTTTGACAAACTTTTTGAAACCTTTGATCGTCAGGCGGTTAATTATTGTGAATGTAGTTTTGATGATGTATTGTATTCTATTGGAAAAGGAAGAGCTATTATGGCGAAACGCGGCAATGGAACCTATATATTGATCATAAGTTATAATCAGAAAAAACTTCGATATTTTGATCCGATCAAAGGAAAATCAATTCAGGCAGACAGGAAGAGTCTAGAATCAGAATTTAAAAAAGCAGGAAATGTTTTTTATAGTTATGCAAAATAAGAGGAACATCAGAGTACGAACTATGTCGAAGCAAAAATTGCGGTAAACTTGTTTTTTATGTTACAATAAAAATATATATTCTGGAAATCACTCCAGAATCAATAACAAATGAAAGGTGAAAGGAATATGACTGAAGAAACAAAGGAAACAAAAGAGGTTATTCCCGGAAGCAAGAAAAAGAAGAAAAAGAGAAAGATTCTTTTGAAAATTTCTGTTGTTTTTCTATTTCTTGTTCTAATCTGCTGGTTTGCGTTCGGAAGCAAGGTAATGAAACTTCGCAGCGAGGCTAAGAAGATTGTTTCTGAATCGACAGAAAATACATTTAAAGCATCTCAGACCAGTATCGTATATGATACAAAAGGGAAGCAGTATATGAAATTGCGGGGAGAGAAGGATGCATATTATCTGAAATATAAAGATATTCCAGTATATGTTGTTGCATCTGTTATTTCGGTAGAAGACAGAAACTTTTATAAACATTCCGGTGTAGATTATAAAGGAATTTCCCGTGCAGCAGTAACCTATGTATTGAAAAAAGGTGAGATTACCCAGGGTGGAAGTACTATTACGCAGCAGCTTGCAAAGACGGTATTTTTGAACCGAAAAAAAACATGGCAGAGAAAAGTAAAGGAAATTTTTATTGCTACAGAGCTTGAGAAAAAGTATTCAAAAAATCAAATCCTTGAATTTTATCTGAATAATGTTTATTACGCAAATGGATATTATGGAATTGAGGCAGCTAGCAGAGGATATTTTCATAAGGATGCCAAAAATTTGACAATGTCAGAGGCAGCGTTCTTATCTGCAATTCCAAATAATCCAACGACATACGATCCGCTTACAAATAAGAAGAATACAATCAAGAGAAGAAATAAGATTCTGAGAGATATGTATAAAGAAGATTTGATTCAGAAGGAACAGTATGAGAGTGCTTTGAAAGAGGACATCAAAGTTAAAAAAACAAAGAAGAGAGAAAAACGTGATTATGTAGAAACATATATCATTCATTGTGCAACAAAAGAAATTATGAAACAGAAAGGATTTGAATTTAAATATAAATTTAAATCCAACAAAGAAAAACAGGAATATAATGATGATTATGAAAAGATGTATGCAGAGTGTAAGAGAACACTTTACAGTGCAGGATATCGTATTTATACATCCATTGATCCAAAAGCACAAAAACAGCTGCAGCAGAAAGTAGATAATCAACTTAAGAATTTTACTCAGAAAGATAAGAATGGAATCTACAAAACACAGGCAGCTGCAACAAGTATCGATAATGAAACAGGAAGAGTTGTTGCTATTGTTGGCGGAAGAAAACAGAAAAATATAGGATATTCGTTAAATCGTGCCTATCAGAGTCCAAGACAGCCAGGTAGTAGTATTAAACCGCTGCTTGTATTTGCCCCTGCATTGGAACATGGGTGGTCTGCAGGTTCGATCGTAAGTGATACGCCAATGAATGCAAAAGATCCGCACAGGGTAGGAAATTATGCTGGATCTTATTCTGGACAGATTAGTCTGAGAAGAGCTGTTGAGAAGTCAAGTAATGTTGTTACAATGAGACTTTATGAACAGCTAGGTCCAAAGACTGCTTTGAGATATCTCGAAAAGATGAACTTTAAATATTTAACATCATGGGATTATAAGTATTATACAACATGTATCGGTGGTTTCCGGTATGGTGCTACAACTGAAGAAATGGCAGCTGGATATGCAGCATTACAAAATAAGGGAGTATACCGTGAGCCAACTTGTATTAAGAAAATGACAACTTCTGATGGAGAAGAGATTATTTCAACAAGTCCGACAAAGAGAACGGTTTATACAAAAGCCGGAGCGGCAGCCATGACAGATATTTTAAAGAGTAATATGATTTCTGGAACTGGTCGTGGAGCTAAGGTACCAAATATTGATACTGCTGGTAAGACTGGTACAACAAATGATAACCGTGATGGATGGTTTTGTGGATATACACCATATTATACAACTGCAATATGGGTCGGAAGGGACGATAATAAGATTGTAGATAATCTGACAGGAAGCTCATATCCAAAGAGTATTTGGAGTGCATATATGAATGCGGTTCATTCAGAGTATTCCGCAACAGCAGCACCTGGATCTGATAAGATGACAACGGAGAGTGATGGAACAGGAAGCGTTGGTACTACAAGCAGTGGAAGACGTTATTATTCTACAACGGCTTCTCAGGGAAGATCAACATACTACTCAACAAGAAGATCAACGCATTCAACAGGAACATCAACTTCTTCTACAAGATCTACAAGTGCGACGACAGAAAGACCTGCAACAACAGAGTCTACACATGCAACGACAGCAGCACCGACAACAGCAGCACCGCAGCAGGAGCATACACAGCAAAATGCGCAGAGTAGCAGTAGAGAATCTGAATGATTCAATAAATAGAAACAAAAAAACAGGAGCGTTACATTTTGTAACGCTCCTGTTACTTGTTATTCTTATTTTGTATGTTTTTCTAGGTATTCACTGATTCTCTCTGTAGGATCAAGTAATTCACTAATAGATGCATCATGATTTAATGTATCGATCAAGAGAGCAACATATTTTCCTACGTCAGCAGAAATATACCAATCACGGCTTAATAATTCAGGTGTTTGGTAAGTAAGATTGGTTGTAATAACTTTTTCAATAACACCATCTTCAATGGCTTTATCAAAGACATCCAATCCATTTGTGAAAAGACCAAAAGTTGAAAGACAGAAGACACGTTTTGCATGACGGTTCTTTAACTGTTTTGCAACATCGATCATACTTTCTCCAGAGGAAATCATATCATCGATGATTAGGACATCTTTTCCATCCAGGGAATCACCAAGAAATTCATGTGCGACGATCGGGTTACGTCCATCGATAACTGTGGAATAATCACGACGTTTGTAAAACATACCAACATCAACACCAACAACGTTTGCCATATAAACAGCACGCTGCATAGCACCTTCATCTGGACTGATTACCATTAATTTATCCTTATCAAATTCAACGTCATCACATTCTTCTACCAAAGCTTTTACAAATTGGTAAGTTGGCTGAACATTATCAAATCCGCTGATCGGAATTGCATTCTGTACTCTTGGATCATGTGCATCAAAAGTGATGATATTATCAACACCAAGGCTCTGCAGCTCCTGAAGCATAACGGCACAATCCAGAGATTCTCTTGTACTTCTCTTATGCTGACGGCTTTCGTAAAGGAAAGGCATAATTACATTGATGCTTTTTGCTTTACCAGCAGCGGCACTGATGATACGTTTCAGGTCAGAATAATGATCATCTGGTGACATGTGGTTTGTATAACCGCAGAGTGAGTAAGTCAGACTGTAGTTTAATACGTCAACTAAAATGTAAAGGTCCATATCGCGGACAGATTCACGGATAAGACCTTTGGCTTCACCGGAACCAAAACGAGGGCATACGGCATCCATAAGGTAAGTATCTCTTAAATATCCGTCACAGGCAATGGAATCCTGAAACTGTCTATTTGTTTCTTTTCTCCATTTTACAATATAGTTGTCAATTTCTTCTCCAAGAGCTTCACAGCTTTTAAGAGCGATGATTCCTAATTTTCCGCCAGGAATCTTAGTAAAGTTGCGGTCAGATCGTCTCATGATACTATCTCCTTCGTATATTATTCATTCTATAGTTGTTTATAACATTACAAAGACGTTACGTCAAGTTCGATTTTTTAAAACGTATGTCGTCTCCGTATAGTTTTTGCCACGAATAACATTCAATGATCCGTGAAAAAATCCGTTCTGAGTAAGCATCTCGAAAGTCTTTTACAGATAAATTGGTTGAGATGATGGTAGATTTTTCTTGGATCAATCGTTCATTCAGACATTGAAATAATTGCGAAATAACAAACTTGTTCGTCATTTCAGTTCCAAGATCATCAATAATTAGCAAATCTGCTTTTAAAATCATATCTAAAGAATAGATATTGTCGTCATCCGGTGTCTTGTTTCTTTGAAAAGTATGTTTTGCAAGATGATCGAACAACTGAAAGGCAGTAACATAGACGCAAGTATATCCTTTGTCCATAATTTCTTTTGCAATACAATGACTTAAAAAAGTTTTTCCAACTCCGGTAGAACCTTGAAATAAAATATTTTCTCCAGCTGGAAAATGAGAAATAAAATCGATACAATGCTTTCGGATCTTTTTGATATTTGTTCGGGGACTTGGATGTCCATTCGGTGTGATTTGATCCGAGTAATATTCTTCGCGAAATGTTTGGAAGTTTTCACGCGCAAGAATCCGATCCATATTGGAGCTTGTATAAAGAAGATTAATGATTGTCTGTTGAAAACAGGTACATTTTTCTTGGCCAATATAACCGGTATCTTTGCATTTTTTACAATGATAGATTGGTTCTAGATAATCATCTGCATAACCAGCCTTATGCAGAAGTCTTTTTTTTTCTAGAAGAAGCCGATGATTTTTTTGTTTATATTGATCACGGATCTTCTGGTCATCCTGAAAAATTAGCTTACGTCCAAATGAAATGGAGTTTTTGGCAATTTCCTGATCGATTTTTTGAATCTCTGGAAGTTTTTCGTAAATTTCTTTTTTTCGCTCCTCATGAGTATGATAATTTGAAAGTCTGCGGTTTTCATACAGACGCATAATTTTTTGATAATCACGGTTCGATAATGGCATAATGAACTCTCCTGATTTATTCTGCAAACTGTTTTTGAAGAAGTTGTTCTTCAAGCGCATCAAAATCATAATCACGCTGCGTAAAATTATGTGTTGGATGATTATGATTCGTATTTGTATTCGTAAATGTTTTTGGTGCTTTTTGGTTCTGATAGAAGGATTTTGTCTGTTCAACCGTTGTAATATTATGTTTTTTCCATTGTTTTAAAATAGAATCAGCGTAAGGAAAACTTGGTTTGCTGATGGCATTGATTGTACGGTTACAGGCTTCAATTACTAGTGAAAGATCCATACCGTCGATTTCTAGCCATTGTTTTATATATTTTTCCTGAGCAGGTGCAGGATTTTGGTTTAAACCAAAAGCATGCATAATGGAGTAGTATTCTTTTTTATAATTTTTATTATATGCTTTTGCCTCGTCTACGGTAGTGATATGGTCTTCATACCAGTTAATGGCAACTTGCTGCATATAGCGAAAGCTTTTCTTATCGTTAGACACACAGTATTCCACAAGGTATTCAATCAGGTCACATGACATGGATAGATCTTCATACATATATAATAAGGTATTCATATCATTGCATGTTAGAGGTTTGCCAATAAACATCTCACAAACATAAAGAAGGTAAGAAAATCGTTCATCTTCGCCCTTTTTTTGAAGATCGTCAGGGGAGAGAGTTTTCATTGCCGGAACAGCGGCAGTTCCTTTTGGTAGTGTAATTGGTTCATGGGCTGTCTTTGAGACAGCTATTTCTTCTCTAGAAGCATGTATCTCAATCTCATGTTCAGATTGTATTTTCTGTACTTTTTTTACTTTCCCGGGAACTGGAAGAAGTTCAATGGATTCAATATTCCCGTGAACAAGTTCCATGCGGATCAGAGACTCCTTTTCCCAGTATTTTAATGCACGGGTAACATCACCTTCGGTCAGTTCCAGTACATCTGCCAGGCATGGAATACTGAAATCTGCGCCTTCAGATACCATACGGAGAAGAAAAATGTAAACTTTAATGTATTCTCCGTTGGCACGGATCATATAATTATCAACAAAGGCATTTGGAAGCAAGGTGCCGCCAGTTGGATATGTAGTTGTGACTTTTATACAATTCATATAATGTTCCTCTTTTTCTAAACTAATTCTGACTATACTCCACATAAGAAAAAATGTAAATACCAGGGAAATCCACACCATAAAAACCATACAATATGTGGATAATGTGGATAATGTGGATAACTATTGTAAAATGACGAATTTATGCGGTTTACAAAGATTTTACAATTGTGGAAAAAACAAAAAAAAATCCACAGACCGCGGATACAAAGCATGTGTATAAGCCTGTGGATAATGTGGATAACTATTTTTTCAGTAGGGAATCACCCATAGAATCGACGTTTCCGGCCCCCATAGTTATCAACAAATCATTTTCTTTACAATTTTCCAAAATAAATTTTTCGATGTCATCGAAATTTTTGATAAAACGGGCATCTACATCATATGCAGCCATTTTATCTACGATATCCTTTGCATTAACAAGTCCAGTGTCTTTTTCACGAGCTGCATAAATATCAGTCACAATAACATGATCACAGTGACTTAAGGCCTCTGCAAAATCATCAAGGAAAGCATAGGTTCTTGTGTAAGTATGTGGCTGGAAAATACACCATACTTCATGATGTGGATAGTTTTTACATGCTTTTAAAGTTGCTTTGATTTCTGTTGGATGATGTGCATAGTCATCAATAATTGTAAATCCATGACAGGTTCCTTTTTTCTCAAAACGACGTTTTGCTCCAGTGAATACAAGAAGTCCTTTCTTTACAGAATCCATAGAAAGATTTAGTTTGTCAGCAACAGCAATTGCAGCCAGTGCATTTTTGATATTATGTTCTCCAGGTACATTTAAATGAATGTGATCGATGAGAACATCCTTTTTATAATAATCAAAAGAAGCATGTCCAAGTTCGTCATAGCTGATATTCTGAGCATTAAAATTAAAATCATGATTATTAAGTCCAAATGTTACATAATCAGCTTTTAATCCGTCTACAATATAAGGAATATTATCGATTTGTCCATTTAAGACAAGATATCCGTAATCTGGAAGTTTATGTGCAAATGCACGGAATGATTTACGAATATCATCGATATCCTTGAAGAAATCCATATGATCCTCTTCAATATTCAGAATAATACTGATTTTTGGGAAAAATTCAAGGAAACTATTTGTATATTCACAGGCTTCTGTAATAAATGTATCAGAATGTCCAACACGAATATTTCCACCAATTGCATCTAAAATTCCACCGACACTGATCGTAGGATCTGTATCTGCAGCAAGTAAAATTTCAGAAAGCATAGAAGTTGTTGTTGTTTTTCCATGAGTTCCGGAAACAGCAATAGCATTTTTATAATTGTGCATAAGCTGACCAAGAAGAGTTGCACGTTTCATCACAGGGATTTCTTGACGAACAGCTTCCTTATATTCTTCATTTGTGTCGAAATTAATTGCGGCGGTGTAAACGACAAGATCAATATCGGATGAAATATTTTCGGCTGTCTGTTGGAAAAAGATATGAGCTCCTTTTTGTTCCAAACGATCCGTCATTGGAGATTGATGAATATCAGAGCCGGAAACAGTAAATCCTTCTTTTAGAAGGATTTCAGCAAGTCCGCTCATGCTGATACCTCCAATTCCCATGAAGTGAACGTGAATAGGTTTGTTAAAATCTATCTGATACATACGAAATATGTCCTTTCTTTAAATAATGAATAATGTTTTTCCTTAATTATAAGGCACAAAAATTCATCTTGCAAGATGAAGTCCAGAAGGAAAATAGGGAAAATCAGAGAAAAAAAGGAGAAATAGAGACTATATGTTAAAAATTAATAATGAAAACTTTGAAAAAAGTAAAATATTTGTTCACATTTTACGATAAAAATGGTATAATATTTTGTACAATCAAGTGCCATAGAAGAAGTCATATAAATGGCTATGATCGTGATTTCAGCTATATTTTATAAAACTAGGAGGAAGACAACATGCAAATTACAGATGTACGTATTCGAAAGGTAGCAAAAGAAGGTAAAATGAAGGCCGTAGTGTCTATTACAATTGATAATGAATTCGTTGTTCATGATATCAAGGTAATTGAAGGGGAAAAAGGACTATTCATCGCAATGCCAAGTCGTAAGGCAGCGGACGGAGAATATCGGGATATTGCGCATCCAATTAATTCCGATACAAGAAATATGATCCAGAGACTGATCCTGGAACAGTATGAGGCAATGAAGTTAGGAGATATTGACGCTACAGCACCAGAAGTATAAGTACGGAAAAAAGGGCTTCTTCTTTTACAAAATAAGAATCAGGATAAAACCTGGTTCTTTTTTTGTGCCATTAGATCACTTGTTAATTAAAATAAAAAATCTTTTGGAAGTGTTTATAGACGAAAAGAGGGGAGTTTGTTAAGATGGAACAATAAGGAAATTATATAGGAAAGAAAAACATAGATTGTAATGTTTGATTTTGGGAAAATAGAAAAAAACAAGGAAGGAGGAAGTTACTGTAAAACAAGCAATATTATAAAAACAGAAAAATGGCTTTTTATAATGTTTCAGTAACGGATCAAGAATGGAATTTCAAATTGGCGATATTATTAAAATGAAAAAACAACATCCATGTGGAGAAAATCAATGGGAGATTTTACGTGTTGGAATGGATTTTCGTTTGAAATGTCAGGGATGTGGAAGACAGGTTATGGTTCCAAGAAAATCAGTAGAAAAAAATTTTCGTGGTTTTATAAAAAAAGCTTGCGAAGAGTAAAAAAGTATGATAGAATGTGAACTCGTGGTATATGAAAATATCCTTGCTCTTTTCAGTACAGGAAAGAGCCACTAGACCAAAAGGAGGTGCAAGTAATGAAAAAATACGAATTAGCATTAGTTTTAAGTGCAAAACTCGAAGACGAACAGCGTGCAGCTTTACTGGAAAAAGTTCAGGCAATGATTACTACAGCAGGTGCTGCAATCACAAACGTCGATGAATGGGGTAAAAAGCAGTTAGCTTACGAAATTCAGAAAATGAAAGAAGCATACTACTATTTCATTCAGTTTGATGCTGAAGCTACAGTTCCAGCTGAACTGGAAGAAAAACTTCGTATCGAAGAATCCGTATTACGTTATTTATGCGTAAAACAGGAAGCCTAATCGATAGGAGGGTCCGATATGAATAAAGTAGTATTAATGGGAAGACTGACCAGAGACCCTGATGTGCGTTATACGCAGGGAGATAGACCGCTGGCAGTTGCCAGATATACATTAGCAGTAAATCGTAGATTCAAAAGAGATAATGAACCAGATGCAGATTTTATTAGCTGTGTGGCATTCGGACGTGCAGGTGAATTTGCAGAAAAGTATCTGAAACAGGGTACGAAAATCGTTGTTTCTGGAAGAATCCAGACAGGCAGCTATACAAACAAGGATGGAATGAAAGTTTATACAACAGATGTTGTTATTGAAGAACAAGATTTTGCAGAAAGCAAAGCAGTTGCAGCACAAAATTCTGCTGCAGCAAGTGTTGCTCAGCCGAGTGCACCTGCTCCACAGCCAAGTGCCGCAAGTGATGGATTTATGAACATTCCAGACGGTTTAGAAGAAGAACTGCCGTTTAGTTAAATAGGAGGTAGAAATCATGGCTTATACAAAAGGCGATGCTCCAGCAAGAAGAAGAGGCGGACGTAGAAGAAGAAAAGTATGTACTTTCTGTACAGAAGCTGATGCTGTTATCGATTATAAAGATGTTGCAACATTAAAGAAATACGTTTCTGAAAGAGGAAAAATCCTTCCAAGACGTATCACAGGAACATGTGCAAAACATCAGAGAGCGATCACAGGAGCAATCAAGAGAGCTAGACATTTATCTTTAATGCCATATACAGCTGAATAAGATAAAGATAATAAGAAAAGATCAACCAGGTCACCATTTTGGTGCCTGGTTTTTTTATTTCATAGGAAATTTTAATGAAATCTTCTATGAAATAAAAAGCCCTCCGGTCAGGTGCACTGCGACAGAGGAGAAATTTGTCACTGAAGCGACTTGTCGCAGGCAGAGAATCCTGTAAAATAGGATTCCTTCTTGTGTTATGTTTTGTTAAACAAATTCTTGCATTGTATGGTAAAATAAGAGAAATTAATTTATTTAAATAGGTATTGATTAGGAATACCAGTCGTGCAGAAGAGGTAATTTACAGATGAAGAAAAAAGTTAGAATCTTAAAAGTAAGCAATGGAAGTTTTGTCATTGCAATCATACTTACAACCTGAATTATTCATGAGCAACTTTAGTTGCTCATGAATAATTCAGGTTTATAAATAAAATAGAAAATGTTGATAAAGATTGTTCAAGTACAGTGCTGTACAAATATCGCCAGTCGGGGTATAATAAAATGTAAAAATATATTTGAAAGAGGCATTCAATTAGGAGCAGAATATGGATATTAGAAACAACTCAAAGATTGATCAATATCTGAAGGGACCGTTTCGGGTAATGCTGTTGCTTATACCAGTAGATATTGTCATTTTCTTTTTCAGTGTCCAGTGCGGAATCATTTTAGCTGTATTTATTGTATTGTGTTTTACGTTTCAAACGATTGGTTATTATTACAGTAAAAATGAAATCATGAAAGAATGTATGGGGTTTGTGTTTGAACAAGGACAGGTGCAGAATTACTTGATTCATGAACTTCCGATTCCGTATGCACTTCTGGATGGAGACGGCATTATTCTTTGGAGTAATGCAGCATTTCAGAAAATTGCAGGGTCAAATAAGGGAAAGCATTTAAACCAAATTTTTCATGAACTGAATAAGAATTTACTTCCATCAGATGTTAGTCATACGATCTCGCATATTAATTATGTAAAAAAGGAAGGCGAAGAAGAAAAGAAATTTTTTTATAAAGTAGAATTTACAAGAATTCGGATTGAGGATTTCTCGGGGGAAGATGAAGAATGTTATTCTAAGCAGATGATGAAAGATAATTCACTCGTTGCAGCATATTTCTTTGATCAGACGCTTTTGAAGAAATATATGGAGCAGAATGAAAATCAGAGGATGGTTATTGGTCTGATTTATATTGATAATTATGATGAAGTTATGGATGATGTTGATGAAGTGAAACGTTCCATGCTTGTTGCAATGGCAGACCGAAAGATTAATAAGTTTATTCAGAATGTATCCGGGATTGTAAAGAAAACAGAGAAAGATAAATATTTTGTCGTCTTTGAACAAAAATATCTGGATAAGATTAAGACAAATAAGTTTTCAATTTTAAAGGAAATTAAAAATATCAGTCTTGGAAATTCCATGGATATGACATTGAGCATCAGTTTTGGTATCAATGGAAATACGTATCAAGAAAACTATGAATTTGCTTGTGCTGGAATGGATCTTGCCCTTGGGCGTGGAGGAGACCAGGCGGTTATCAAGGATAGGGAAGAGATTTCTTATTACGGAGGAAACTGTGAAGTTGTTGAAAAGAATACAAGAGTCAAGGCTCGAGTGAAAGCTCATGCATTAAAAGAATTATTGGAATCTAAAGAAAATGTTGTTATTATGGCGCATAAAATACCAGATCCGGATGCCATGGGTGCGGCAGTAGGTCTTTATCGTCTTGGACTTTCTCTTGGAAGAAAAGCGCATATTGTCATGAATGAGATGACGATTTCAGTACGTCCGATTGTGGAAGCACTTAGAAAAAGTGGAGAATACGATGATGATATGTTTATTAACAATGAAAAAGCAATTGAAATTACAGATGAAAGCACATTGCTAATTGTTGTTGATGTTAATCATTCAAATTATACGGAGTGTGAACAGCTATTAGATCAGACGAATACGATTGTGATCTTGGATCATCATAGAAAGAGTAAAGATATGATAAAAAATCCAGTTCTTTCTTATGTGGAGCCCTATGCATCCTCAACTTGTGAATTAGTGGCAGAGATTCTTCAGTATGTTAGTACGAAACCAAAATTGCGCCCAATGGAAGCAAATGCCATGTACTTTGGTATTCTTGTTGATACGGACAATTTTGTAAATAAAACAGGGGTTCGTACGTTTGAGGCTGCTGCTTATTTAAAGAGAAATGGTGCAGATCTGAATCTTGTAAGAAAAATGTCTAGGGAAAGTATGGATACTTACCGTATTCGCTCTAAGGCAATCAGCCAGGCAGATATTTTGTATCAGCATTTTGCAATTACGACTTTGATTGGTATCGGTGTGGACAGCCCTACGGTTATAGGAGCTCAGGTGGCAAATGAGTTGCTGGATATTGATGGAATTGAAGCCTCGTTTGTATTAACGGGAGTGGAAGAAAGAGTCTATGTTAGCGCAAGATCGATTGATGAGATTAACGTGCAAAGAATCATGGAAGAGTTTGGCGGTGGTGGTCATTTGACAGTGGCAGGCGCACAGCTCGTGGATGTCTCTCTCGAGGAAGCAAAGGAAATCATTATTGATACCTTAAGAATTATGAAGGAAAAAGGAGATATATAAAGATGAAAGTTATTTTATTAGAAGACGTAAAATCTGTTGGAAAAAAAGATGATGTGGTAGAAGTAAATAATGGATATGCAAGAAATGTACTATTTCGTAAAAATCTTGCTGTAGAAGCAACAAAAAAAGCCTTAAATGATTTAAAACTGCGTCAGGCAAATGATAAAAAAGTTGCTGCAGAAGAGCTTGCAGAAGCAAAAGTTCTTGCAAAGGAAATCGAAGGAAAACAGCTTGTTGTAAAAATGAAAGTAGGAGAAGGTGGAAGAACTTTCGGTTCTATTTCAACAAAAGAAATTGCTCAGGAAGCAAAAAAACAGCTTGGATTTGATCTTGATAAGAAAAAAATGCACTGTGAACCAATTAAAAACCTTGGATTTCATGATGTAGCAGTGAAAGTTCATCCAGAAGTAACAGCAACTTTAAGAGTAAAGGTAGAAGAAAAATAAGATGGATGAGGCATTTGTAAAAAAGATACAGCCTAACAGCGCGGAGGCGGAACAGTCTGTGATTGGTGCGATGATCATGGACCGAGATGCGATTGCAGATGTCATTGATATTGTAGATCAGGAAGACTTTTATCAAAAACAAAATGGAATTTTATTCGGGACGATGGTAGAGCTTTATAAGGAAGGTAAACCAGTAGATTTGGTAACTTTGCAGGATAAGCTGAAGGGAAAAGATGTTCCGGATTCTATGAAAAGTTTGGAATTTATTCGTGATCTTCTAGAAACCGTTCCGACCTCGGCTAATGCAAAACAGTATGCGCGGATTGTGAAGGAGAAGGCAACACTTCGAAAGCTGATCAAAGTTAGTGAAGAAATTACAGCAGAATGCTATCTTGGAAAAGAGGATATCTCTGAAATTTTAGATCATACAGAGAAAAATGTATTTGGTCTTTTGCAGCAGGCCAGCGGAAGAGAAGATTTTGTCCCTATTGATAAAGTAGTTCTAAATACGTTGGATGCGATTGAGGAAGCAGCAAGCTCTGCAGGCAGAGTTACTGGGATTGCGACAGGATTTACTGATCTTGATTACAAGCTTTCTGGACTGCATCCATCGGAACTGATCATTGTCGCTGCTCGCCCAGCAATGGGGAAAACAGCATTTGTATTAAATATTGCGCAGAGAGCAGCGGTGAGGGATCATATCCCGACAGCTATTTTCAGCTTAGAAATGTCAAGAGAACAGCTTGTTACTCGTATGATGGCAATGGAAGCGATGGTTGATTCTCAGTCAATTCGTACCGGTGATCTTCAAGAATCTGATTGGGAAAAGATCATGGAAAGTGCTGGAACGATTGGGCGTTCTCCATTAATTATTGACGATACTCCTGGAATTACAATTGCGGAACTACGATCAAAATGTAGAAGATATAAACAGACACATGGTCTCGATTTAATTATTATTGATTATCTTCAATTAATGTCTGGGGGAAAACGTTCGGAATCCAGACAGCAGGAGATTTCGGAAATTTCTAGGTCATTGAAAGCTCTTGCAAGAGAGATGGAAGCTCCAGTCATTGCGCTGTCTCAGCTGAGTCGTCGTGTGGAGGAAAGAAAGCCGGCAAAACCGATGCTTTCTGATTTAAGAGAATCTGGTTCTATCGAACAGGATGCCGACGTTGTTATGTTTATTTATCGTGATGAATATTATAATGAAGATTCTGAGAAAAAAGGAATTGCAGAAATTATTGTTGACAAACAAAGAAATGGTTCTACAGGAACGGTAGAACTTGTATGGCTTGGACAATATACAAAATTTGGAAACAAAGAAAGAGCGCCTCATTAAATGTGAAGTGCTTTTTCTTCTATAAAGAACAATCTCTGAGGGGAGGTATTTCTATGTTATCATTTCTATTTCCACCGGTTTGTCCGCTCTGTGGAAAAACACTTTTAAAAAAACACGCAAAACTTTGCTCGAAATGCGAAAAAAAGAATATTTTTATTCAAGAACCAGTATGCTATTCGTGTGGAAAACAGATAGAATCGTATGAGGCAGAATATTGCAATGATTGTATAAAACATCCAAAAAGTTTTACAAAAGGAATGGGACTTTGCATTTATCGAGAACCCGTGATACAATCGTTGGCTGCAATAAAGTATAAGAATAAAAGAGTATTTGCGGAATATTATCTTTCAGAAATTCAGAAGAGAAAGCTGATACAATTAAAAAAAATTCAGCCGGATTTAGTGATTCCTGTGCCGCTGCATGCATCGAAACGACGAAAAAGGGGTTTTAATCAGGCAGAAATATTTGCAGAAGGAATTGCGGATATGATAGGATGTCCAATGGAAAAGAAACTTGTTTTGAGAAAGAGGGATACAAAGCCACTAAAAAAAATGGATCCATTGCAGAGAAAAAGAACATTGGCAAAAGCTTTTCAAGGAAATCAGGAAATTTATGAAAAAACAGGAAGACCAAAGACCGTTCTTGTGATTGATGATATTTATACGACTGGAGCAACATCAGAAGGAGTGACAAGAGCGTTAAAGAAGCTTGGTGTTTCTAAGGTTTATATTTTCTGTATTGCAATTGGACAAGGATATTCATAAGCAGATCACTTTAAGAAAGGAAGAAAATGGAACAACAACGTTATGATCTTACTGGTTCTTTGTTAAACTGGTATGATTACAATAAAAGAATACTACCGTGGAGAGAAAATAAGGATCCATATAGGATCTGGATTTCGGAGATTATGCTTCAGCAAACGAGAGTGGAGGCTGTAAAACCGTATTTTGATCGTTTTATGGAAGAATTACCAACAGTAAAAGACTTGGCTGAAGTGGAGGAAGATCGTCTCATGAAGCTATGGGAAGGATTGGGATATTATAATCGGGCAAGAAATTTAAAGGCTGCGGCGCAGACAATTATGGAAGAGTATGCAGGAGAAGTACCTGCAGATTATGAAAAGCTCTTAGGTTTAAAAGGAATCGGTGTTTATACAGCAGGAGCCATTGGTTCCATCGCTTTTGATTTACAGGTTCCAGCGGTGGATGGCAATGTTTTGAGAGTTTTAACAAGATTATGGGGAGATCATTCTGATATCTTAAAAGAGAAAACAAAAAAGGAGATTGGAAGAAAAATACAGCCATATATTCCAGAAGACCGGCCGGGAGATTTTAACCAGGCATTAATTGAACTTGGAGCGATTGTTTGTATTCCAAATGGAGATCCAAACTGTGATCTTTGTCCGTGGGATACCGTCTGTAAAGCTTATAGAGAAGACATGATTGATGAACTTCCTGTGAAGACGCCGAAAAAGGCAAGAAAAAAAGAATATAAAACTGTATTTTTATTAGAAACCGATACAATGATTGCACTTCATAAAAGAAATTCGAAAGGACTTCTTGCAGGATTGTGGGAATTTCCTAATATTTCACAAAAGATGGATCGAAAAGACATCGAAGATCAATTGAAAAAATGGAACATTCAGGAAATAAACATAGAGCCAGCAGGGAAAGGAAAGCACATTTTTAGTCATATTGAATGGCATATGGAGGGGATCCGCGTACATTTAGAAAAAAATATACCGATTGAGGACTTTTGCTGGGTGAAGAAAAAAGAACTGGAAAATGTATATGCATTGCCTTCGGCATTTGAAATCTTTCGAAAAGTATTGTAAAATAATAAATTGTATGAATTTATCCATAACTATGGAAATGAAAGAAAAAGGAGAGTGTATAAAGAAAATGAAAAAAGCACTAGTACTTGCACTTTGTGCAGCGCTATGTCTCAGTGTATTTACTGCATGTGGTTCTTCAAAAAAGAGTAGCAGTGAAGATTCTAAAAAAATTGTAATTGGAGCAAGTCCATCTCCTCATGCAGATATTTTAAAAGTAGCTGCAAAGGAATTAAAGAAACAAGGTTATACATTGGAGATTAAGGAATATTCAGATTATGTGCAGCCTAATACAGCGTTGGATTCTGGAGATCTGAATGCCAATTATTTTCAGCATATTACTTACATGAAGAACTTTAATAAAGAAAAAGGAACAAAACTTGTTTCAGCAGCAATCGTACATTATGAGCCATTTGGGATTTTTCCTGGTAAGACAAAGAAGTTGGAAGATTTAAAAAATGGAGCATCGATTGCAGTACCAAATGACACAACAAACGAGGCAAGAGCACTTCTTCTGCTGGAAGCAAAAGGTCTGATTACATTAAAGAAAAATGCAGGACTTACCGCTACGAAGAAGGATATTGTAAAAAATCCAAAGAATCTTGAAATTAAAGAAATTGAAGCAGCACAGATTCCAAGATCTTTAAAAGATGTAGACTTTGCGGTTATTAATGGCAACTATGCCATTCAGGCTGGGTTAAAAGTAGATAAAGACGCACTGGCTATAGAAGATAAGGGTTCCGTTGGAGCTAAAAATTATGGAAATGTCATTGCAGTCCGCAAGGGTGATGAAAACAAAGATTCTATCAAGGCTCTTGTAAAAGCAGTAAAAAGTGATGCTGTGAAAAAGTATATAGAAGAACATTATAATGGTGCGGTAGTACCGCTATTTTAAAGAAAGAAGGAGAAAAGCATGAAAAAGTTTTTAGTAGCTGCGTTAGCAGGTGTGATGGCTGCATCTATGTTATTTACGGGATGTGGAAAAAAGGAAGAAAGTAAAGTACCAGATAAGATTATCGTAGGAACCAATGCGGAATTCCCTCCATTTGAGTACATGGATAATCAGAAAAAGCCAGATGGTTTTGATATCGCAATGATCAAAGAAATTGGAAAACGTATGAATAAAAAGGTTGAAATTCAAAATATGGAATTTAAATCTCTGATCGGCGCTATGGAATCTGGTTCCATCAACTCGATTATTGCTGGAATGACAAAGACAAAAGAACGTGAACAATCTGTAGATTTCTCAGACAGCTATTATACATCTAATCAGGCAATTATCTTAAAGAAAGACAGCAAGATTACAAAATTATCTCAGCTGAGCGGAAAGAAGATCGGTGTTCAGGAAGGAACAACTGGTGATATCATTTCCTCTGGAGAAAAATTTGGTGAAAAAAATAAAACCATTGTAAAGAAAGCAACAGTAAAACGTTTTAAAAAAGGTGTTGATGCTGTTATGGATCTGAAAAACGGATCAATTGATGCGGTTGTTATCGATGAAAAACCAGCACAGGAATTTGTGAAAAATAATTCTAAAAAGTTAAAATTAGTTATTGACTCTGCAGGAGCTGAGTATTATTGTATCGCACTTACAAAGGGTAACACAGCTTACAAAGAAGAGATCAACAAACAGATCAAAGCAATCAAAAAAGACGGAACATATGATAAGCTGAAAGCAAAATATATTGATTCCGTAAAATAGAACATGGGAAGGTAAGGTTTCAAAATGTTAGATTCATTTTACAAAGCGTTTATCGCTGAACAGAGGTATCTGCTGTATCTTGATGGATTAAAGATGACCATCCTTGTATCAGTCATTGCGATCCTTATTGGTGTGGCGCTTGGTACAATATTGGCGTTAATGCGCTTGACAGCAGAGCAGAAAGGAAAGAGTACACTCTTATCCAAGATCGCATATGTGTATATTGACATCATTCGTGGAACTCCAACACTTACACAGTTGATGATCATGTATTTCGTTATATTAAAAGGTCAAGGCGGATTGCTTGTAGGTTCCTTAACCTTTGGTTTGAACAGTGCAGCTTATGTTGCGGAGATTATCCGTGCAGGAATCCAGGCTGTTGATCAGGGACAGATGGAAGGTGGACGTTCCCTTGGATTATCCTATACACAGACAATGAAAGATATTATCCTGCCTCAGGCGATTAAGAATATTCTTCCTGCTCTTGGAAATGAATTTATCGTACTGATAAAAGAAACTTCTATTTTAGGATATGTATCAATCGTTGATTTGACGAAGGTGTCAGACTTCGTAATTTCAAGAATTTTTCAGGCATTGGCCCCATTACTCGGAACAGCACTTATTTATTACTTATTAGTGAAAGTTTTGACTCTTGGATTAAATGCGTTAGAAAGGAGACTGAGACAAAGTGATAGACGTTAAAAATTTACATAAATATTTCGGATCTCTGGAAGTTTTAAAAGGCATTAACTGTCATATCAATAAGGGAGAATGTGTCTGTGTGATCGGACCATCCGGATCAGGAAAAAGTACATTTTTAAGATGTTTAAATCTTTTGGAAACACCGACCAAAGGAGAGATTGTTATTGGAGATATGCATCTGATGGAAAGAGGATTTGATGTCGATGCTATGAGAAAAAGAGTTGGAATGGTATTTCAGCATTTTAATTTATTTCCGCATTTAACAATTCTTGATAACGTGACATTAGCACCAATTCGTCATAAAATGATGACGGAAGCTCAGGCAAAAGAAAAAGCAATGGAACTTTTAAATCGTGTTGGCGTTGGTGATAAAGCAGATAATTACCCAGTTCAATTATCTGGAGGGCAGAAACAGCGTGTGGCCATTGCAAGATCACTTGCATTATCGCCGGAAGTTATGTTATTTGACGAACCTACATCTGCACTTGACCCAGAAATGGTTGGAGAAGTTCTGGAAGTTATGAAACAGTTGGCAGAAGAAGGCATGACTATGATCGTTGTAACTCATGAAATGGGATTTGCAAGAGAAGTAGCAGATCGAGTCTTATTTATGGATGGTGGTGTGATTTTGGAAGAAGGAACACCAGAAGAAATCTTTGATCATCCAAAAGAAGAGAGAACAAAAGAATTCCTAAGCAAAGTATTATAAACTTTAAACTTCATAAAAGATGTGGCGATGCTTTTTTGCATCGCCACATCTTTTTTTCTTTTATAGATTCTTAAAGTGAAAAGATTTCTTTCCAGTTGCATAATCACCAACAATTTGACCATTTCCAAAGAGTTTGTATTTGTAACTTAATAATCCTTCTAGACCGACAGGTCCTCTAGCATGAAGCTTACTGGTACTAATACCAACTTCAGCTCCAAATCCGTAACGATAGCCATCGGCAAATCGTGTAGAACAATTTTGGTAAACTCCAGCAGAGTCAACCAGCTGCATAAATTTATGAGCTGCTTGATTATCTTCTGTTAGGATACAGTCTGTATGGTGAGATCCAAAATGATTAATATGGCGAATCGCTTCATCCATATCATTAACAATCTTGATGGAAATAATATAATCAAGATATTCTGTATGGTCATCTTCTTCTGAAGAAGGATTACATGCAATAATATCTTGAACCTCTTTGCTTCCTCGAAGTTCCACATGTTTTTCATGGAACGCTTTTTGTAGAGCAGGCAGAAGTTTTTTAGCAATCTCTTTGTGAACAAGTAATGTTTCTGCAGCGTTGCAGGCAGATACATATTGTGTTTTGGAATCGATAATGATTGGAATCGATTTTTCAATATCAGCATCTTTATCAACATAAATATGACAGATTCCATCAGCGTGTCCCATAACTGGAATTTTTGTGTTGTCCATAATATAACGAACAAAAGCATTGGAACCTCTTGGAATCAAAAGATCAACAGATTCATGGCATTCAAGAAGTTCAGCAATATCTGAGCGAGCTTCTAACTGAAGCATACAATTTTGGGGAAGACCAGCATTTGTAACTGCTTCATGAATGGTCTGAAATAATATACGGTTGCTTTCCATAGCTTCACTGCCGCCTTTTAAAATGGCGCAGTTTCCGCTTTTGATGCATAGAGCAGAAATTTGAACAAGGGCATCTGGACGAGATTCAAAAATAACGCCAATCACTCCGATTGGACATGTTTCACGATATAAGTTTAATCCTTCATCAAGCTGACGTGCCAGTTGTGTCTGAAATAATGGATCTGGCATTTGAATTAGATCATGGATACCAGAGATAATATCGGAAAGCTTTCCCTCGTCAAACTTAAGACGGTTTAAAATAGGTTCCGGGATATGATTTTCTTTGGCATTTTTTAAATCTTCTTTATTTGCCTTAAAAATAGTTTCTTTTTTTGTTTCCAGAGCTTTTGCAGCAGCTGCAAGAGCTTTATTTCGCTGTTCCAGACTAGTAGCAGCCAGTAAAGGAGCAGCTTGTTTTACCTGTGCGATTTTTTCTTGTAAACCCATAAAAATCCTCCTGTTATCTTATCTAATAATAATAAGTTTGTATGTATTGATTTGTCAATTATCTCTTGTTTTATTTTTTTGTAAAAATGGGAAATTTAAAAAAAATGAGACAAAAATAAGGCAAACATTGTATTCTTATTGAAGAGATATTGAGAAGAACATTAAAGGAATTGCTGAAGGTATGAGAAAAACAAAAGAATATTCGGATCAGGAGTTAAGCCGGATTATCAGTGAATATACGCATTCTCTTGTTCGTCTGGCCTTCACTTACACAAAAAGTGTACCGGATGCAGAAGATATCGTGCAGGAAGTTATGGTTCGTTTGATTACAAAAAAGCCATACTTTGAAAATAAAACACATGAGAAAGCGTGGATGGTCCGTGTGACAATTAATACATCCATTAACTATGTAAAAGCAGTAAAAAGACATAAAAATGAACCGCTAGATTATGATATACCAGAAATACCAAAGGAAGAGTATTATCTGGTGGAATTGATAGATCAGTTATCAGAAAAGTATCGAACAGTATTATATCTTTATTATTTTGAAGGTTATGCAATTAAGGAAATTGCGCAGATTATGAAAAAAAGTGAATCTACCATCACAACGTGGATGGCTAGAGGAAGAAAAAAATTAAAAGGATTATTATTGGAAAGGGAGGGAGAATTATGAATCGGATAGAAGAAGAATATCGAGAAATGTTGTCCCGGATCAAACCAGAGGAATCCTTTGAACAGGAGCTTTTGGAAACTTTAAAACAGGCACAAATTCAAAAAAAGAAACCAAAAACAAAAGTAGGAAGGAAGCTTTTTATAAGGCATATTCATCAAGCAGCTACAGCAATGGCAGCTTGTATGTGCGTTGTGATTATTGGAATAAAAACACCGGCAGCGGCAACATTTAGAGGATTTTACGAAAGATTTTGCATAAGTGTTTCACAGACATATGAGAAGAATGTTAAGGCGGATGAAATACCAATTAATAAACAAGTAAATATTGGAAATAAAGGAAAGATTTATTTAAACGACGCAGTAATGACAAGTGAAGGAATTAGTATACGCTATGAAGTAAAAGACAAAGGAAATTATGATGATGTCTATCCATCAGAAGTAATTATTGCGACGGAAGATGGAGATCGCGAAGTGCTGGAACAGGAAAATTATATACCAGTATCTGATCAAAAAAATAATACAAAATATTATGGAACTTTTCAGAAACATACTGCAGAAATTCAAAAATTTATCGGAAAAGAAACCTCGTGTACACTTGTATTTCTGGGAGAAAAAGGTGGGGAGGTACAGGAAGAAAAGATTAAAATCAAATTTATGCCGCGTTCTATGTATAAAGTAAAAACAGTGGCTTCCAATGATGATTGGGTGTATAATAAGAAAGAAAATATTTCTTACCGGATTAAAAATATTACATTGAATGCGTGGTATATGAAGGTAGAGTATGAATGGAAGTCACAGGAAGATCAAGATTTTCTTTCATTTGAATTATCAGATGAATATAAAAAGCAATACCTCAGTCTCGGAGAGACAGCAGATATTAATAAAGAAAATCGCAAGATAGGAACGGTCTTCTTTGAACGAACAGATGATGATACCAGGAAGATGATTTTCAAACCAGTTTGGCTAAAAGAATCAAAGAATGGCACTCAGATGGAAAAGAAAATTGACGGACAGGGCATCACGACCACTAAAGGAGAGTGAAACCATGAAAAATCCGAATGACCGGATAAGAAAGATCATAATCTGCTTGCTAGCATTGATCTTTTTGTTTGCCAATATGCCTTTACAAGTTTATGCGGATGTGCATTATGATGATACTGCACCTGTTTTACGTAGCTTTCGTATTTTAAATTCAAGGAATGTCGATGCAAGAAAAGGACATAAACTGGATATGGAATTGGAAGTCATGGAAGAAGGAACGGGAATTGTTGAGATTTCTGTGTGTCTGGAACGTAAGATTAACCGTAACAGTGCGGAAAGTATTTCTGCAGATTTTGATTGTAAAGAGTTAAAAAAAGCACCATTATTTACAGGAAAGAAAAGAATAAAATTAAGTTTTGACAATAATTGCAGAGTTGTCAAAGGAAATTATAAAATCGTGAGTATTTCTCTAACAGATGCAAATGGAAATACTTCCTATTATGATGAAGACGCACATGTAAAAATGTGGAGAAAGAGCGGGAAAAACTGTAGGATCATCCATTCTGATTATAGAGGATATAAAAAAACGAAGACACCTAAATTAGAAAGTTTTTCTATTATTAATGCTAATCATGTGGATGCATCGAAAGGTTTGAAAGTCCGTATGAAACTCGCAGGAAACTGGAAACAGATAAGACAAATAGGCTTCGGTTACCGGCGTAAAGATGATGAAGAGGGAATTATTACGATCCCATTTTGTGCTGTGAAAAGAAATAGGATTGTTGAAATTTGTTACCCAATCGAAGATTTGGATATGGGAAAATATGAGGCTACAGATATTATCTTATCTGATAAGAATCAAAAGGAGATCTCCTATGATTTAATTGTAGGAAAAATGAAGCAACACAACCGTAATTTTGTTGTAAAAAAAGCTTATGGGACACCAAAGATTAAAAGACTTGAAATTAAAAAGAAAAAGATTTCAACACCGGGACTCTTGGAAGTAAATTTAGAGACAGGAAAAGAAAAAATTACAGATTTGGATTTATGTTTTGTTAATGATAAGGGACAGGAGAAGAATCTTAATTGGAGTAGCCAAAAGGGATTGAGCAAAGGAAAACATCAAATAGAGATTCCGGTCAATTCATTTTGGGGAATTGGAACGTGGAAACTAAAGGGAATTTGTGTTTATAGTGCAAAAAATAAAAGTGTATTTTATCAGCTGGATGACAAAGATTTTCCTTTGCAGAAGATAACAAGAGAAAAAACGGAAAAAATTACGGTATCAAGCCAGTATAAGACTGCATATTATGGAAGCGTGGGAAATCCTAAAACAGTTGTAAAAAAACTACGTGCAATGAAAGAAGGTAAAACAGCGGTATTAGACTGCCGTTATAGCAAAATCGCTAAAAAAGAATTTTTTCTTGCAATTGCCGGAAAAGATAAGACACTTGTTTTTGAAGATGAAAATGTTCAATGGGTTTTTAATGGAAAGAAAATAAAAAAATCCAGATGCAAAAATATTAATTTGACATCAACGGTAAAAAAGGTAAAAGGAAAAGATTATGGGTATCCGGATGAACCTTATATTTTATATATGAGATATGCGAATAATGGGGTGCTTCCAGGGAAAGCAGAGATGCGCGTAAATTATAAGTATCTTTGTGGTAAATATGGAATCCGAAAGGATGATAAGTTAAAGCTAAGTTACTATAATAATGGAGAAACACAGCTGTTACAAGAGACACCGGAAGTTGCAGAAGATGCTTATGTAGAATACGAGGTAACTCATAATTCAACTTATCTGCTTTCCAGAACCGTTCCAAGATTAATGGCTCCGTCTAAATTAAGAGCCAAAGGTAGAACAAGAAGAGTCGTTCTTACTTGGGGAAGAGTTGGCGGTGCATGCGGATATAAAATTTATCGAAGCGTTACATCAAAGGGATGTTATAAACAAATTGCCAGTGTTAAAGGAAATAAAAGAACATGTTTTGAGGATAGAAAGGCAAAAGCAGGGAAACGTTATTATTATAGAGTGAAGTCTACAAGTTCGTCAAAAAAAATAAAGGGATCTTATAGTAATAAAGTGTCCGGACGGGCGTTATGGTAAAGAATAAAAGAACGTAAAGCAAAGGAAAAAATGCTTTATGTTCTTTTTCTTTTTAAAAAAATTTTTCAATTTTTAATGGAAAACCTACAAATTTAAAAAAAGTGTTGTGAAAAATGACGAAAAATAAAGAAAAAATAAAGGAAAAAGCTAGTAAAAATAGATAAAAAGGGGTAAAATAAAGTTTATAGAAATGCAGGAAAGAAAGGAGGTTTTTTTATGGAGCGGATTGCGGATAAACTTTCAGAAATTGAAATGACTGCGAGAGCTATCGTAGAAAATGCAGAAGAGCAGAAACATCTTTTAGAAAAAGAAATGCAGGAGAAAAGAAATCAGTTTGATACTCAAATGGAGCAAAAAACGGAAGAAAAACTTCAGTCTATACAAAAAGAACTGGAAGAAAATATGGAACAACTTCTGAATCGTCAGGAACAGCAAAACCGAAAGGAAATAGAATTTTTAAAAAAAGATTTTAAGGAACATCATACAGATTATGCAAAAGAAGTCCTGCACAGAATCATAGAAATATAAAAAAGGAACTCTTAATTTTAGAACATCAGGAGGCAAGGTTATGATGAACAACGTAATGGAATATAGCGGAATTGTAACCAAAGTCTGTGCGATGTGCGCCAAGTTGCTAAAGCCAGAGGATTATAAAAGCCTGGCGTCTATGAGAACAGTGACGGATATTATACAATATTTGAGAGAGACCAGGTCCTATGGCAGTTTGATCGATCACATGGATGAATCGCTTTACCACAGAGGAAATATTGAAAAGATTCTAGTGCAGTCTCTTTATGACGATTATACAAGGCTATATCGATTTGCTAATATGAAGCAGAAAGAGTTTTTGAGATCTTTTATGAAACGATATGAAGTGGATTTAATTAAATATTGTTTGAGAATTGTTTTTAATCATTATAATGCACCATTTGATCTGAATTATAAAAAACCTTTTTTTGATAGATATTCTGATATTAAGATTGATCAGCTAATCATGTCAAAAAATATTGATGATCTTGTGGATCATTTGAAAAATACAGAATATTATCCACCGCTGGCAAGAATTCGGGAATCCGGAGCTTCAACATTATTTGATTATGATTTAGCATTGGATTTGTATTATTTTTCCATGATGTGGAAAATACGCAAAGGTGCATGGAATAAAAGTGATAAGGAAACACTGACAAAAGAACTTGGAACTAAGATTGATTTGTTGAATTTGCAATGGATTTATAGAGCAAAAAAATATTATCATATGCTTGCACCAGATATTTATAATTTGCTTATTCCAATTCAGTATCGTCTTGGAAATCAGGAGTTTAAAGACTTGGTAGAAGCACCGTCTGTGGAAGAATTTTTCCGTCGTTTGAATGAAACATTTTATGGGCGGAAGTATCAGCTGGATGAGCAGCATAATGTGGAAGATATTGTAAATGAGTGTTTGAGACATATTTTAACAGTATCTTATCGGAATCATCCATATTCACTGGCCAGCATTCACCAGTATTTATTTTTAAAGGAGGAGGAAATTTATAAAATTACCACCGCGCTGGAATGCGTTCGTTATGGTTTGTCGGAAAGGGAGACCCTTCAGTATTTGATAGAGGACTCCGGACATCAAGGAGGTAATGCCCGATGATTGTAAAGATGAAATTTTTAAGCATTTCTGGTCCCCGCACAGATATTGACCGGGTAAGCAGTAAGTATTTATCAAAGTACGAAATGCAGCTGGAAAATGCGATCACAGAACTGAAAACAACCGATAATCTTTTGCCATTTATGGATCTAAATCCATATAAAGAACCATTGGCAAAAGCAGAACAGTATGTGGCAATGTTGCCAGATCCTTCGGTACCGATGGATACATCTTTATCAGAGGATGAAATTATTAATATGATTCGAGATCTAAATCATGATTATTTAGATTTAAAAAGTAAAGAGGAAAAATTAAAGAAACAAAAAGAAGAGCTTCTGGAAAAATATCATGAATTGGAACCGTTTCAACCTCTGGAGCTAAATTTGAAAGAGGTCTTTCAGTACCGTTATATGAAAGTAAGGTTTGGAAGAATTGCTGTTGATTATTATCAGAAACTCGAAAAGTATTTATTTGATGATCTGAATGCAATTTTTTTAGAAGGAACGAGAGATGAAAACTATGTCTACGGATGTTATTTTTCTGCACATAAGGAAACGGGAAAGATTGATTCTGCATTCCGTTCCCTTCATTTTGAAAAGATGGATGTGCCAGAAGACTATGAGGGAATGCCGGCAGAAATCTGTAGGAGTTTGAAAAGAAGAATGGAGCTGCTTGACCAGCAAAGCGAAGATCTTCAGAAACAAATTGGAGAATTTTTATCTGGACATGCGGCAAAACTTCTTGGAGCAAGATATCTTCTGGAAGAAATGTCCAATAATTTTGATGTAAGAAAGATGGCAGCGCGTCTGGAAAATGAACAAGAAGATTATTACATTTTGTGTGGCTGGATGAGCGAAGATGATGTAAAAGCTTTTATAGAAGAGACGAAAGATGATGATCGTATTACCATTGTAGAAGAAGAAGGAAGAGAAAAATTTTTTGGGGAACCACCAACCAAATTAAAAAATCCAAAATTCTTCAAACCATTTGAAATGTTTATACGAATGTATGGTCTTCCATCTCACAACGAAATGGATCCTACCATTTTTGTTGCATTGACGTACACATTTATTTTTGGAGCGATGTTTGGAGATGTCGGACAGGGATTATGTTTGTTTATTGGCGGTGGTATTTTATATAAAACAAAGAAAATGAATCTTGCAGGCATTATATCAATTGCAGGCATTTTTTCCACCTTCTTTGGCTTTATGTTCGGAAGCTTTTTTGGGTTTGAGGGAACCATTATTAAACCCTTATGGCTTTCACCAATGCATGCTATGATAAATCTTCCATTTGTCGGTCAATTGAATACTGTCTTTATTGTAGCGGTAGCTTTTGGAATGGGCCTAATTCTTTTGGCCATGATTTTCCAGATTATTAATGCAAAAAAACGCGGAGATAAAGAAAATATGTTGTTTGGTCCAAATGGAGTCGCAGGACTTGTCTTTTATGGATTCCTTGTTCTGACAATTGTATTATATATGACAGGACATAAAACTCCGGGAAATATTATGTTGGCCATTTTCCTTGGAATCCCAGTGATTTTATTCTTTCTGAAAGAACCTCTTGGACAGTTAGTAGAAGGTAAAAAACCAAAAACAGAAAGCGGAGTTGGAATGTTTTTTGTTCAGGGATTTTTTGAATTATTTGAAACAATGTTAAGTTTTTTCTCTAATACGATTTCTTTTGTACGTATTGGAGCATTCGCTGTTAGTCATGCGGCAATGATGGAAGTCGTTTTGATGCTTGGAGGAATTACAGATGGAGCAGGAACTCCCAATTGGATCGTCATTGTATTAGGAAACATCATTGTTTGTGCGCTGGAAGGATTAGTCGTAGGTATTCAGGTATTGCGTTTAGAATATTATGAAATGTTCAGTCGTTTTTATCAAGGATCTGGACGGGAATTCCATCCATTTAACAATCATGCAAATAAATTAAACTAGGAGGGTATCAATATGACATTAGCAATCAAATTATCAATCATCGCAGCATTAATTTTAAGTATTCTGATTCCATTTGGATATTTTTTAAGAGGAGATAGAACAAAAAAACGATATAAAAAAAGTCTCGCATACAACGTATTATTCTTCTTTGGAATTTTTGTGGTCGCAGGGGTCATGTTGTTTGTGAGCAATCCAGTACAGGCAGCACAAGCAAGTGCAGATAGTGGTATGTCAACAGGACTTGGATATCTTGCAGCTGCATTATCAACGGGACTTTCTTGTGTTGGTGGTGGTATCGCTGTTGCCAGTGCAGCCAGTGCAGCACTTGGTGCAATTAGTGAGGATCCGAGTGCTCTTGGTAAATCTTTAATCTTCGTAGGTTTGGCAGAAGGTGTGTGTTTATACGGACTGATCATCTCTTTCATGATCATCGGTAAATTAGGTTAGATCGGGAAGTGGTTTTATGAAAATGTATTTAATCAGTGATAATGTAGATACACTGACCGGAATGCGCCTGGCAGGTGTTGATGGCATTGTTGTTCATGAAAAAGAAGAGCTCCGGCAAGCACTGGAGAAGGCAATGAATGATACATCCATAGGAATTGTTCTTTTGACGGAAAAATTCGGAAGAGAATTTCCGGATTTAATTGATGAGATCAAACTAGAACGGCAGATGCCGCTATTGATTGAAATCCCAGATCGGCATGGTACTGGAAGAAAGAAGAACTTTATTACTTCCTATGTCAATGAAGCAATTGGCTTAAAATTATAATAGCTGGAGGCAGAAAGAAGGTGACCCAGTTGACAATCGAAGAAAAAATTACACATATACAAGAAGCAGCGATGGAAGAGGCCAGAAGTCAGGGAAATGAAATTATCAGACGACATCAGAAGGCACTGGAAAATGTTTTTGAAACTCATAAGCAAGAAGCTTCCATGCAGGCAGATACAAGAATTAAAACAGAAACTGCGTCGGCAAGACAAAAACTTAATACAGTTGTTTCTAAAGGTCAAATAAAAATCCGAAGAGAACTTGGCCAGGTACAGAATAATTTAAAAAATGAACTGTTTCAAGAAGTACTTGAATTGATAAAAGAGTATATGC
>SKEG01000340.1_pt1 | contig 52959 bp, 19 predicted proteins | sample 4826631 | NCBI WGS metagenome assembly SKEG01 (sample SAMN11008815, study PRJNA524170) | human gut metagenome | biome: Human fecal sample; material: Feces; isolation source: fecal sample from pouch patient p26, p34, p50 | host: Homo sapiens | place: Israel: Tel-Aviv | collected 2016-11-02
TGTTTCACCAACTGGCGACTAGATTATAATATCATGTTGACCATTCAGTGTCAAGCACTTTTTATAATCTTTTTTAGAATTTTGTAATTACCTCTATGTGAGGGATTTACATAAAATTCCAAAATAACTAACAAAGAATCTAGATTGTATCTAGTGTTTCCTCATTAAGAAACAGTCGCCTCAACGACTGTATGGTTATTATAGTACAAACCACATACCTACGCAACCCCTAATTCTCATTTTTACAAAATTTCACTTTTAACTCATTTTTCAACAAAATATATTGATTTTACGCAATCTATTTTGTACAATATACTTAACTTACGATGATATACATGAATACCATACTTATAAAGATATACATGTCATATTTCAGGGGTATTTCCCCCGTTCTTTTAATACTATATAAGGAGAGATATATGAAATTCTCAAAACGGTTATTTACCAAAACAGTTGCTTTGGCTGCTATTTGTGCTTCTGTGGCTACGGCAAGCTTTGCAGCACCACAAGGATCTTTTGATACATCTGAGATCCATGTCACTGGTCAGGCTTCCCGCTCTGTGGCGCCTACCTATGCAATACTCACACTAGGCATTACAAGTGAAAACACAAATATCAACGCCGCTAAGTCAAATAATGATCGCATCATGAGCGACCTTATTAGCAGACTTTCAAATTTAAATGTTATAAAAAAAGACATTTACACGTCCAATATTTCAATCAATCCTACTAATGATTACCAAGAAGGCAAACGCGTTAATACAGGATACAGAGTATCTAACCTTGTAACAGTTAAAATCAACAACCTGGATAGTGTAGGTAAGGTCGTAGATGCAGCTGTCAATGCTGGTGCAAATGACATAAACAGCCTTTCATTCCAAAATGACACATCTCAACAGCTATCCGATTCTTTAACTACAGAAGCCATCCAAAACGGCCAACACAAGGCTGAAGTAATTGCTGCTGCTCTAGGCCGCACCTTAGGTCCTGTAAAAACTGTAAACATTAGCAACACAGAAACAAGTACATTCGACCAAGGCTATTATCGCAGTGCCAAAGTGCTTGCTGCAAATCTTAGCACTTCTACACCTGTTGAAAAAGGATCGTTAATCGTATCTCAAGATGCAGATATTGTATACTATCTACAATAACAACTATTGTTTATAGATTGTTAGTTACATGCTATGTCCATTACGTTTTAGCAACATAATCGACTATGGCCTATAATCAATCACTTTCAAACAACAAACATAACAAAAGACCGTATAACATACGATACTAACTATGTTATACGGTCTTTATTTTTGTATTATTTTGTAGTGGATTCTGGCACAACACCTTCGTGAACCGCCACAATGCCACCAGTTAATTCAGTATAGGTAGCATTTTCATAACCTAGAGACTTCCAGATTTCTAAAATCTCTCTTTGATGAGGATAGCGACGCAAGGATTCAGGCAACCAGGCATAGGAAGAATTATCCTTACTTAATTTGCCTATAATAGGTAATATATAGGAGAAGTAGAAATTATATAATTGCTTAAAGCCAAATGCACTTGGCTTAGCCAATTCCAAGACTACCACCTTGCCGCCTGGTTTTACAACGCGTTGCATTTCGGATAGCACTTGTTTAATATCAGGTACATTACGCATCGCAAAGCCACTCATAGCCGCATCAAATGTATTGTCCGCATAAGGCAATGCCATAGCATCACCTTGGATCAAGTTCACCTGGTCTAAAAGATCCGCTTGATCCATACGCTCACGACCTTGCTCTAACATTTCTGCATTAAAGTCTAATGCTTCTACTGTCAAAGTCGGCTCTTGGCGCAATGCTTCTTTCGTAAACACACAAGTACCACAAGCTACATCCAGCACATGTTGATAAGGTCCAATATTCATTTCTTTAACGGCGAACTTACGCCAGAAATAGTCTTGCCCAAAGCTGAGCAATGTATTCATCAAATCATAATTTTTGGCAATATTAGAAAATACACCTTGCACAAATTGTTCTTTGTCTTCATACGTGTTAAATTCTTTAGTATTCATGGTACCCACTTTCATAATCAAGAATATCACATGTTGACAGTATACCATAACCAACGATGACATTCTAGAACTTAGAAGAATTCTAATATATATACTATATATACAAAGAATTACAAAATGTTCACATAGAAAAAAATGCATCATATAATTAGTATTTATCTATTGAATTATAATAATGTTCGTTATATAATGACATATGTCTTTTCTATGAGGATTTATTATTTCTCTTCGATAAACGACAGAATTCATTGTTTTATGTAGTCTAATTAAGTATTGGAGTCTATTATGAATCGATTTATGAAATCCATTAATAGAGTCAGCCTCATCCAACAAATCATCATTGGTATGATTATCGGTATTTTGACGGCTCTCTATGTCCCTGATATTGCAAACGAATTATCGCTATTAGGGGTATTATTTGTTGGTGCCCTCAAAGGTATTGCACCAATCCTTGTCTTCTTCTTAGTCATCGCGGCGATTAGTAAACATCGCTCCGGACAAAAAACAGGTATGGGCTCCGTAATTACGCTCTATCTATTAGGTACATTCCTTTCTGCTGCACTTGCCGTACTCGTGAGCTGGTTCTTCCCAACTACATTACATCTAGCAGCTAGTGCCGCTGATGCAGCGCCTCCACAAGGCATTGCGGAAGTCATGAAAACTTTACTCAAGAATATCGTTGATAACCCTGTAAAAGCATTAATGTCCGCTAACTACATCGGCATTTTAGGCTGGGCTCTTATCATCGGTGGTGCTCTACGTCATGCACCTATGAATACAAAAGAAGTAATGGAATCCATCTCTCAAGCAATTACGACTGTAGTAGGTTGGATCATCCGCTTCGCACCTCTTGGTATCATGGGTCTTGTGGCTGATTCCATCGCAACAAATGGTATCGAAGCACTTATCAGCTACTTCCAACTTCTCGTATTACTCTTAGGCTCCATGATTTTCGTTGCCTTAGTAATCAATCCACTTTTATCCTTCATCTACTTACGCCGTAACCCATATCCATTGGTGTTCAAATGTTTGCGCGAATCTGCTATCTATGCGTTCTTTACACGTAGCTCCGCAGCCAACATTCCTGTCAACCTTGACTTGGCTAAACGTTTAAAACTTAACCCTGATATGTATTCCGTATCCATTCCATTGGGTGCGACTATCAACATGGGTGGTGCTGCAATCACAATTACTGTTATGACATTAGCTGCTGCTCATACATTAGGCATCATCGTGGATGTACCAACAGCTATCCTTCTATCCGTTATCGCAACTATCGGCGCTTGCGGCGCTTCTGGCGTAGCAGGCGGCTCCTTGCTTCTCATTCCGTTGGCATGTTCCCTATTCGGTATCTCCAACGATGTGGCTATGCAAGTAGTAGGCGTTGGTTTCATCATCGGGGTATTACAAGACTCCACCGAAACAGCACTTAACTCCAGTACAGATATTCTCTTCACTGCTACTGCAGATTATGCAAAACGTGGCTATCACGAAAACTGGGATTAAACCATCATATAGAACAAGACGATCCACGAGGTCGTCTTTTCTTTTTGTGAAAGTTTCCCCTTGCGCCAACTTTCACTAATAACAAAAACAATATATTTTCTATATTGATTATTTTCAATATAATGGGTATAATAAATTTAATGATAATAACTATTACTAGATATATATAGAAAGGAATCAACATGAAACAATACGATATTATTGTAGTGGGTACAGGTGGTGCAACCATCGTTGCTGACGCTGCTATAAAAACAGGTAAAAAAGTAGCTATCATAGAAAAAGGTAAATTCGGTGGCACATGCCTAACTCGTGGTTGTATTCCTACGAAGGTTATGGTTACAGCTGCGAATGCTGTACAAGAGGTAAAAGAGTTCGGCAAAATCGGCGTCAATATTGGTGATGCAACAATGGATTGGGGCACTGTAGGTAAACGTACATGGCATATGATTGACAAGTCTGCAGGCATCTATGATTACTATAACGCTTATGACAACGTAGATGTATATCGCGGTGCAGCTAGCTTTGTATCCGATAAGGTGATGAACATCCACCTCAATGACGGCTCTGGCATCGTAGAAATTACAGCCCCAACCATCGTTCTTGGCACTGGTGGTTATAGTAATATTCCAAATGTACCTGGTCTAAAAGAGGCAGGCTTCCTTTCTAGTGAAAGCCTCTTTGGCGACAAGTTTCCTAAACAACCGTACAAATCCCTTGCCATCTTAGGCGCTGGTCCTATCGGCGTAGAGTTCGCTCATGTATTTGACTCTGCTGGTACCGACGTAACAATTATTCAGCATAATGTACGCCTAGTACCAAAGGAAGATGCGGATATGTCCGAGCATCTCCTTAACAATTATAGAGAACGTGGTATTAACGTAATTCTAAATCAAGATACCGTAGAGGTTCGCCAAGAAGATGGCTTAAAAGTCGTCGTTACAAAAGATCGTACAACAGGTGAAATCACAGAAACTAAGGTAGAAGAAATCCTCGTAGCCGCTGGCATCCGCCCTGCTACCGAAGAGTTACACCTTGAAAATACAGGTATTGAAACATGGCCAAAGGGCTGGATTAAAACAAACGAGTTTCTTGAAACATCTGTGGACGGCATCTATGCGTTAGGCGATGTGAACGGCGAACCTGCATTCCGTCATCGCGCAAACTACGAAGCTGATATCATTGCACATAATCTTTACTTTGCCAAAAATGAAGCAGATTTCCGTTGGGCCCGCTACGACGTGTTGCCAAAAGTTACCTTCTCCTATCCTGAAATCGGTAGCGTAGGTCTTACCGAAGCAGAAGCAATTAAGGCTGGTTACAATGTAGGCGTAGGCAAAAACTTCTATTCCTCTACTGCCAAAGGCTATGCTATGGGCATTGATCCTGGTGATGTAAACGACGGCTTTGTAAAAATCGTGGTCGACAAAGATACAAACCATATCCTTGGTATTCACGTAATCGGACCACAAGCTTCTATCTTATTCCAACCATACGTTAACCTTATGAACAGTGGTGTAACCCCATTGACAGCCATCAATGAAGAAATCGCATCAGAGCGCACAAAACGATTGCGTAAAAAAGGTATTATGCGCAACATGGATCCTAAATCCGTAATCACCGTAGGTGAAACAATGAGCCCACATCCATCTCTTATCGAGGTTATTATGTGGACACAAGCGTACTACGAAAACCGTTGGTAATCGATTGTACCTAACAAATGAAATAGGGAGTCAACATCATTAGATATTGACTCCCTATTTTTTATATTATTTTTTATCCATAACGATGTCATGGCCCCATACGAGGTTCGTACGGCGTTTGTCAAAACCTTGATCTGGTTCTGGAGGTAATTTTGTTGCTTTACTTTGTTCAATGTAAGCACCTGTATTACCATCAACAGTCACTACTGTTTTCTTACCATTTTGATGCATCGTTACATAGTAATTAACTTTACCATTGTGAGCTTCAACCTTCCAGCCCTTCATAACAGCATCTGCACCTAATTGCGCTTTAGCAGCTGCTTCTGCTTGAGATGGTTCGATAACTTTATCTTTGTTGAAGATTTCACCAATAACGCGTTTAGGTTTGCCACCTTCGCTCATATCGGATTGATTACCAGTGATGATATCAATCTTCATTTTGTATTCGTGATATTTACTATATCCAGTTACTTTGTAAGCATAGGCCAAATCATTGGAATTCAATTCTACAGAGTGTAACGCTGCATTAGGGAAACGATTTTGAAAAATCGTACCAATTTCGCTCATTGTCATAACCACAGATTGACCAGGTGCACGTTTAATCGTAATATCTGTGCTTGTTTCTGGTTTAGTCTTACGCGCTTGCGCTTCATACGGTGTGGCTACGGAAAAAACACCAACGGCCAACACACCAGTCATAACCAAAGATAGTAATTTTTTATTCATTATAATCCTCCCAATAGTAATCGGATTCTACAAACTTGTATTTTTATTTATATTACAGCTAATAAATGCTATAAGCCTTCATTAGAGGCTAAACGTTCTTCAACGTCAGTCATCAGTAATTTATAGCAAGTGGCTACTAAAGGCACGCCTATAATCATGCCTGTAACGCCCATCAAACTACCGCCTATGATAACAGCGGCAAATACCCATAAGCCAGGTAACCCTACAGAATTACCTACGATTTTTGGGTAGATCACATTGCTTTCAATTTGATGTAAAACTTCTAAAATGATGACGTAAATCAACGCATCCATAGGGCTAATGGTAAGCAATATAACGGCTCCCATCAAGCCGCCTACATATATACCCACTAATGGAATTAAACCGGTGAGACCAATAACACAGGCAATGGTCGTAGCATAGGAAATATTACAAATCCATAATGTAACGCCCACCATGATACCTAAAATCAAGGCATCGATAAACTGTCCTACAAAGAAACTACTAAATGTTTGAACAGCAACCTTGGCCACATAGGTTACACGATTCACCCACGTATCAGATGCATAGGCTTTCAAAATACGCTTACCTTGCGACATGAGGCGTTCCTTATCGAGTAGCATGTAAATGGCAAAGATAAGACCTAATGCAATATTTACGGTCCACGAAAGAATCGTGCCCATCGTATTCACCACATAGGTGCCACCCTTGGTCCCCCATTCACGCGTATAGTTAACTACACTTTCACCATTCAAGGTATTTAATACCGTAGGGTTCGAGGCCAATGGAATGGTATTACTTAAATGATAAATCCAATGTTGAAAGTCTAGATATAGCTGCGGTGCTGCGGACACGATAAGTGTAATGGAATGCACTAACTGCGGCACAGCCATACGGGCAATAAAGTACACAATGAGACTAATCGTCACAAAGGATAGGATAATGCTCAACGGACGACGAATCTTATACCGCCACCCCGATTTGATACGCGGCCATAACCAACGTTCATAGCGGACGACGAGAATATCGAGGACAAAGGCCATGCAGGCACCTACGATAAGCGGTACAAAGGCCGTTATCAATGCATCGATGCCCGATGCTATATCGCTAATGCGCAAGGCCACTAATATCATGAGTCCTGCAAGGATAATCGCGCCGATAAGCTCCTTATAATATTTAAATTTTTCCATACTAATAACTCACTTTTACTAAACACATGGTAAGTATTGTACACAATGTAAATGAAAGCTATATGACAACGATCAAATTACATATGTACAGTAGTATTTCTAATAGATTTAGTATAACACAAAAGTCCATCTTATCGCACTCAAAATATATAGAGAGACGAAAAGATGGACTTGTATGGGCTTAGATTAAATTGAGAGAACTCAAATTAGCGGTGAATGAAAACGTCTACACGACGGTTTTCAGCTTTGCCGTTTGCAGTTGCATTAGTAGCAACAGGTTTTGCATCACCATTAGCGATACCGATCAAACGGTTAGCATCTACACCATTATTTACCAAGTATTGTGCAACATCTTGTACACGGCGTTCGGACAAGCCAATGTTGTATTGAGGGTTAGCATCAGTATCAGCATTGCCCAACAATTTTACTTGGTCGTTTTTGTATTGGTTAGCAGCGTTCAATGCAGCTTGTAAGTTAGCACCTTGGTCTGCACGAGGAACGTCTTGGTCAGAATCAAAGTAGATGGATTGTACATAGTAATCAGCTTTAGCTGGTTTTTGTACAGGTGCTGCAGTGTGTTCAACTACAGGAGCTGGAGCTGGTGCTGGAGTTACAGCGATAGGTTCAGCTTTTTCAGCGCCACCGAAACGGTAGGACAAGCCAACTACAGGACCTTGGAAGGATACATTGTGGTTATCAGTTGCTTTTGTATTTACATAACGGTAACCAGCATTGATATCAAGATCATCAGTTGCTTTGTAACCTAAACCTGCTTCCCAAGTTGTAGTTTCTTTTGTACCGATACCAGCTTTGCCGTATACGTCTACTTTAGAACCTAAAGCAGCTTTACCGATAATACCAACTTGAGCGATATTGTTTGTATGGTTGATAGCATCGCTATGAATGCGACCCCAACCACCATACAATGCAAAGTTTTTGCTCAATGTTTGAATCAAGTTTACTTCTTGCATGTTGGAATCAACATGTTTGGAGTTCAAACCATGGTAACCGTATTGAACAGCAGTTTTGTCGCGCAATGCGTGAGTGATATCGCCATCGAAGTTCCATTTGTGAGCAGCTTTAAAACCGTCTGCTTTAGTTTCAACGCTTGCAGCGCCAAGATCAACTTGTGTTTCACCTTTTGTGAATTGTGTTTGTGGTGTAGCACCTACAACAGAAATACCCATTGTAGCTACAGCCAATAATGCTACTAATTTTTTATTCATTGTATTATTCCCTCCATTAATCACCCTTACACACATAAGGGCTTTTTTAACGATAATTCTATTGTATACAATTCTTCGAAAAAAATCAATATTTCAATGAGGTTCTCATGAATCTGTGCTACCTCTCACATAAAATTCTATAGAATGTGATATACTAGCAATAGAATAGTTGTACATAGTTATAAGGAGGAATCATGAGTAAAACAGCCTATGTAGTACGTCATATCCACTTTGAAAATGCCGGTATTTTAGAACCTTTATTAATAGAACGGGGCTTTACCTTAGAATATATTGAGGCACCTCTTGCTGACTTTAATCAGTACGATGCAACGAAGGCAGATCTTGTCATCGTCTGTGGGGCCCCTATTGGCGCATACGATGAAGAAATCTATCCTTTTTTGACCGATGAAATCAAATTTATAAAGGACCGTATCGATAGTAACAAACCATTGCTCGGCATCTGTCTTGGGGCGCAACTTATTTCCCGCATCATGGGCGGTCACGTAGGCCCTATGAGCCATGGTAAGAAGGAAATCGGCTTTGGTCCATTGCGTTTTACTGCCGAAGGTCAACATACACCATTAGCTCTTTTAGGAGATACGCCTGTTCTCCACTGGCATGGTGATGAATTTGATATTCCAGAAGGCGCCGTTCGCCTTGCTGAAACAGACCTCTGCCCTAATCAAGCCTTTGCCATTGGCAATCATATTTTAGGATTGCAATTTCACCTAGAGGCAGATCCAACCGTTATTGAAAGCTGGCTTGTGGGCCACTGTGCAGAGCTATGTAATGCGGGCATTGATATTCCTAGAATCCGCAAAGATGCACGAGTATTCTCCGAGTCTCTACCAGCAGCAGGCAAAAAAGCTATGGCCGCATGGCTAGAATGTAATAATCTATAATTAATCTCATAAACATACTACAAGCCCCCTGTTTATCTGGGGGCTTAGTCATGTGCACACGCATATAAAAGAGGCATCGACCATTACTGGCCGATGCCTCTTTATATTCATATATATATCCCTTACATATATACGTGAAATTGATGATTTTTACAAACAACACGTTCCCCAACGTGTCATTTATTCCACATCTGTATTGTATACCATTCTTAATTACTAGGCAAGAATTTTTTCATAAAACTTTCATAAACTATTTTAAAAGTTTCAATGTACCTATACCACCTTATGCTGCCATGAACCACCTATAAAACGTATGTAGGCACAAACAAGCCGTAACGATTGATCTAAGCATAGAGAAATCCATGCCCCATATAGGCCTAGACCCAATGTAATACATAGTATATAGGTAATAACGGGGCGAATAACAGCAACACTAATTAATGAATAATTCATGATATAGAAGGTATCACCTGCACCTTTCAATACACCTGCAAAGACCTGTTGTAGTGCTTGAGGAAAGGCAGCAATAGCCATAATTCCCATCAATGCAGTAGCCAGTGTGACAACCTCGCTTTCACGTGTATAGGCTTGTACCAGCAAATGACCGGCACTAATAAAAATGAGACCGCTAACGACCCCCACAAATAAACCCATGCGAGCACCGATACGACCAAAAGCCTTCGCTAAATCCGGCCGTTTATGTCCTAAGTTTTGCCCCGTATGAGAAGCACCGGCAAAGCCAAGGCCCATGGCAAAGTAATAGAATATATCCATCAAGTTCATACACACATAATGTGCAGCCAACGGTACGGCACCAAGGGATGCCACAATCATGGTATATGTATACATACCAAAACGTTCAAAGAACTGCTCCCCTAAAGAGCTACCTCCTACGTGGAATATCGTATGAAGTACGGAACGCTCAAAGCGCCATTTTGACGGATGCAATAAGGTTAGACCAGTCTTGGTATGTTGCGAAATAGCCCGCAACAGCAATGCTGCGATAACGGCACTACTGATGAGCGTCGAAATACCGGCCCCCATGACACCAAATTCTGGGAAAAAGGCAATACCATAGATTAAGAAGAAATTCATAATCGTATTTAAGATATTCCCCACCACATTGGATTTAAAGATAACCTTTGTATTGCCATACCCGATGAGGGCACCTCCTACAATTTGGCTAAAGGACTGGAACACAAGGCTCATGACAATGAACCGACCATACCAAACAGCCGTTTCAATATACCCATCCTCTGCGCCGGTAAATCGCAAAATATGCTCTAAATTAAATAAGCACATAGCGAGCAATGGAATATAAATTAAAAAGTTCAGTAGTATGGATTGCTTGAGCACTGCATTCATGCCATCTACATCACCTTCACCATGACGGCGGGCAATAATTGCGGTGACTGCAATCGATAAGGCCCGGCAAATGACGAGCATAACCATTTCTGGTTGTCCCATGATACCTACAGAAGCCAGTGCAGAGGCACCCAAGGAGCCTACCATAGCCAAATCAATGGCAGTCATCAACTGCATCATGAGTCCTTGCAAGGTCGCAGGCCAAGCAATTTTTAAGTATTTATTATATAAGTTTTTTGTAGTATCTACCGGCCCCAGTCGATCCTTCATCGGTAATATGGTATCTACTGAGAACCAGCGTTGTAATGATGTTAACATAATGACTCCCCATAATAAACCTCAAGAGATTATATTAAACTTCCCATAATATTACCGTATTATATCATATAACATATGAGAAGTCATTCATATGTCATGCATTTTAATTAATAACTTATATCAAAAACGCAAAGAACCCCCTTGCATACGTTTTATACCCATCAGGGTATAAGTATCGTAGTTAAGAGGGTTCTTTATTTTATTCCAAGATTATTATATCTTTACAAGTTGATTTTTATTATCAATCATATATTACTTAGCCTTTGGATGCTAACAATTTATCTACCGCTGCTTTCAAATCATCTAAGCCCTTCTTCGTTTCTGCCAATTCACGACGTTGTTGTTCGTTCTCAGCTTCTAACGTAGTAAGACGAGCCGCTTGATCAGCGATAACATATTTTTGTTCCGCATTTTCCTTTTTAAGGCTAGAGACTTCATCTTGCATTACATACACAGAGCTAATAGGGCCTGCTTTGTAACGATCTGGAATATTTTTCTTTTCTGGGCTGTAACCAAATTTATGAGTTACACCAGCATTAACCATATTATGGTTACCACCAACGGAAACGCCTACGTTGAACATAGTGTTTTCATTTGTGTAATGCGCAAGGCCAAGGGCTGCCGCAGTTTCACCGCGATAGTTTCCTACACCGGCCATGACTTGTGTTGGTTCCAATGGATCGTATTGAATAGGTTTCAATGCTGCCATTGCCGCCGCATGAGCACCAACATGTTGCACTTCACCGGCTATTTGATTGATAGCTTGGCTAGTATTTGCATTGGACGCATTTAATTGAGATACATTCACTGCATCTGTTGGATCTGTACCAGGCGCAACCCCTTTAATTTGGTTATTACCATTATTGAGGCCATCCTTCGTTAAGGATACAGGGCCTGCATGTGGATTTGTAGGGTTCGCACTACCAGGCGTAATGGTAATACCATTACCATTCGTTACCGTTGTATTGCCAGCCGCATCCTTAAATGTAGCAGACTTCATGTCTGTAAGCTCAGGATTTACCGCATAACTGATAGATTTACCTGTTTGAGTAACCATCATGTTATTGCCTGCTTTGAAAGTAACGGTTTCTTCAGCCTTGATTTTTTCAGGGCTTGTACCTACAACAGTGCTTTGACCAGATCCCTCTTTATCAACAGCAGCCTTCCAACCAGAATCAGCTACGGCCTCTTTTAATTGATCTTCTGTAGCTGCACGGCCAGAAACAATAGAACCTGGTGTCCAAGTTTTATTAGTTAAGCCTGTTACCGTGCCAGTAGTACCATCTACTGTAACCGCCTTAGTTGAATCTGTCCCTAATGTAATCTTATCATTCAACTTATTGTCATAAATTGTATGACCATCGGCAGCAGTTGTCTTAGTTAATACAATATTGCCCTTCGTACTACCTGCAGTTTCACCATTATTAGCAGTCAATTCAGTAGTGGACTTAGCAGCATATTCTTTCAACTGACCAACATTAACTGCATCTGTATTCGCCACACCAGCCGCAACATTCACAATCTTATTCTTGCCATTATCGAGGCCATTACTAGTCAAGGAAACCGTATCTTTACCAGATTTTGTAATTGTTATGCCATCTTTAGTGAAAGTTGCATTGTTGCCAGCAGCATCTTTAACAGTTACCCCCTTAGCATCAGCCTTAGTTTCATCACCAGCTGCATTTTTCAATGTATTACTAGTTGCATTGGATACATTAGTATTACCTGCGCCATCATTAATTACATTTTTATCAGCTGTAGATGTGTTCTTCTTAGCACCATCAGTGATAGTAGTACCCGCTGCAGTTGTAGCAGTGGATTTATTACCATCTACTACCGTGTTACCCGCTGCATTAGATGTATTTGTTTTACCACCATCTGTTTGAACGATGCTATCGCCTTTGATAACAGTTGTTTTACCGCCTGTTGCTTCAAAGGTTGCAGAATTCATCTTAGTAAGGTCTTTATTCAAGGAATAAGATACTGTTTTGCCATTTTGGTCGATGATAAGGTTATCTCCGGCTTGAAGTTTTACTTCTTCGCCACTGGATACCTTAGTTGAAGCAGCACCATTAGATACACCGCTAGAACCAGCAACGGTACCAGTATTCACCTTCCAACCAGCGCCTACTGCATCAGATACTTGTTGCAATTGATCTTCTGTAGCAGCACGGCCAGATACAGCCTTTGTTACGCCAGGCGTCCAAGTTTTGTTAGTTAAACCAGTCACAGTGCCAGCTGCGCCATCTAATTTAATAGTATTAGCACCACCTGTAATGATACTGTTATTCACACCATCAATAACAGCAGTACCAGCCGTTACCTTACCCGCCGTACCATCAACAGTTACCTTATTAGCACCAGTACCAGTTGTGATTGTATCTTTAGTAATAACTGTGCTGTTACCAGCATTATCTTTAACAGTCACTGTAGTAGCTGTTACTTCTGTTGTATTAGTGCCATCTGTAATCGTATTCGATGTAGCATTGGATGTATTCTTATTGCCAGTACCATCATCGATTACATTACTATCTACAGTAGATTTATTGGACTTATTACCATCTTTAATAACTTGACCATCTGCTGTAGTTTCTGTGGATTTAGTACCATCAGCTACAGTATTACCACCGGCAGTAGAAGTATTCGTTTGAGTACCCGCAGTTTGTGTAATACTGTTGCCAGTAATGACTGTTGTATTACTGCCTGTACCAAGGAATGTGGCAGAGTTCATCTTCACAAGATCTTTGTTAAGGGTGAATGTAAAGTCTCGTTCATTTTGGTTTACCGTCATATTTTCGCCAGCAATCAATTGAACTTTGTCGTCTTTACCAACCTTAGCATCTTTCTTAGTACCTGTTTGAGCACCAGAAGTAGTAGTGTCTTTATCTGCCGTAATTTGCCATGTTTGTTCGCCTACAGCTTTTAATTGTTCTTCTGTAGCCGCACGGCCTTTCGTTGCAAAGTCTGCAGAGTTTACAGTTGTATTGGACAATCCAGTGATATCGTTTATTGTACCACCAGTTACTGTTACAGTACCAGTTTTGATTGTACCGGCTACACCATCTAACTTAACAGCATTAGCGCCACCAGTAGTGAATGTGTTATTTACACCATCTACAATAGAAGAACCAATAGTTGCTTTACCAGTTGTACCATCAAGAGTGATTTTGTTACCACCAACACCAGTTGTAATGTTGTCTTTTGTAATAACTGTACTGTTACCAGCATTATCTTTAACCGTTACAGAGCTAGATGTTGTTTCAGTGGTATTTGTACCATCTGTAATGGTGTTCGATGTAGCATTGGATGTATTTACATTACCATTACCATCATCGATTACATTGTTATCTACAGTAGATTTATTGGACTTAGTACCATCTTTGATAACTTGACCATCTGCTGTAGTTTCTGTGGACTTAGTACCATTTGCTACAGTATTACCAGATGCTGTAGCAGTATTAGTCTTATTACCATCAGTTTGAACGATGCTATCACCTTTGATAACAGTTGTTTTACCGCCTGTTGCTTCAAAGGTTGCAGAATTCATCTTCACAAGATCTTTGTTAAGAGTGAATGTAAAGTCTCGTTCATTTTGGTTTACTGTCATGTTTTCGCCAGCAATCAATTGAACTTTATCGTCTTTACCTACTTTAGCATTTTTCTTAGTACCTGTTTGAGCACCAGACGTAGTAGCATCTTTATCTGCCGTGATTTGCCATGTTTGTTCCCCTACCGCTTTTAATTGTTCTTCTGTAGCCGCACGGCCTTTCGTTGCAAAGTCTGCAGAGTTTACAGTTGTATTGGACAATCCAGTGATATCGTTTGTTGTACCACCAGTTACTGTTACTGTACCAGTCTTAATTGTGCCTGCTGCACCATCTAACTTAACAGCATTAGCACCGCCTGTAGTGAATGTGTTATTTACACCATCAATAACAGAGGAACCAATTGTAGCTTTACCAGCTGTACCATCGATAGTTACTGCATTCACACCAGTGCCAAGTGTCACTTTATCGTTGAGTTTTACATCATAGATAGTATGTCCATCAGCTGCTGTGGTAGATGTTAATGTCACATTACCTTTAGTAGCATTAGCAGCCTCACCAGCATTAGCAGTAACCGTAGTTGTTGCTTTTTTCACATCTGCAATATTAGCTGCATTTGTGTTGTCTGTGGCATCATTATTCACATGACCACTAGCAACATTTTTAATTACATTATTACCATTATCTAAGCCCGCATCCGTTAAAGATACAGGGTTCTTACCAGTAGTATTGATACGTACACCATCTGCTGCGTACTTAGTATTTCCGTTAGCAGAAGTTACAGTTGTACCCGCTGCAGTTATTGCAGTAGAATTAGCACCATCAGCTACAATATTACCACCTGCAGTAGATCTATTTGTTTGTGTACCTGCAGTTTGCGTAATGGAATCACCAGTAATAACAGTTTTGTTAGTACCTGTACCAAGGAATGTGGCAGAGTTCATCTTCACAAGATCTTTGTTAAGAGTGAATGTAAAGTCTCGTTCGTTTTGGTTTACTGTCATATTTTCGCCAGCAATCAATTGAACTTTGTCATCTTTACCTACGTTAGCATCCTTCTTAGTACCTGTTTGAGCACCAGACGTAGCCGCAACTTTATCTGCTGTGATTTGCGATGTTTGTTCCCCTACTGCTTTTAATTGTTCTTCAGTAGCGGCACGCCCTTTCGTTGCAAAGTCAGCTGCGGTTACAGTTGTGTTAGACAAGCCAGTGATGTCGTTTGTTGTACCACCAGTTACTGTTACTGTACCAGTCTTAATTGTACCGGCTGCACCATCTAACTTAACAGCATTAGCGCCACCAGTAGTGAATGTGTTATTTACACCATCAATAACAGAGGAACCAATCGTAGCCTTACCAGCTGTACCATCAAGAATGATTTTATTACCACCTACACCAGTTGTAATGTTATCTTTCGTAATAACAGTGCTGTTACCAGCATTATCTTTGACAGTTACAGAGCTAGATGTTGTTACTGTAGTATTTGTACCATCTGTAATCGTATTCGATGTAGCATTGGATGTATTTACATTGCCATTACCATCATCAATTACATTGTTATCTACAGTAGATTTATTAGACTTAGCACCATCTTTAATCACTTGACCAGCTGCTGTAGTTTCTGTGGACTTAGTACCATCAGCTACAGTGTTGCCACCTGCAGTAGATGTATTCGTTTGAGTACCCGCAGTTTGTGTAATGGAATCACCAGTAATAACAGTTTTGTTAGTACCTGTACCATTGAACGTAGCAGATTCCAAATCTTTAAGTGCCTTATTCAAGGAGTACGCTACAGTTTTACCATTTTGATCAACGATTAAGTTGTTACCAGCTTGGAACTGAACTTCTTCACCGCTTGCTACCTTAGTGGATGCAGCACCATTAGATTCACCAGTAGATCCAGTGACCTTACCAGTGTTTACTTTCCAGCCAGCGCCAACTGCGTCAGATACCTTTTGCAATTGATCTTCTGTTGCGGCACGGCCAGAAACAGCTTGTGTTACACCTGGTGTCCAATCTTTATTAGCAAGACCCATTACATGGTTATTTGTACCATCTACAGTAACACCACCAATATTAGCAGTCTTACCTGTGATTGTACCTGTAGCACCATTTAATGTTACAGGACTTGCACCACCAGTAGTAAACGTATTATTTACACCATCAATAATGGAAGAACCAATAGTCGCTTTACCAGCAGTGATTGTACTTGTATTAGTACCATCATCAATTACATTGCTATCTACAGTAGTCTTATTGGATTTAGCACCATCAACTAATGTGTTTTCATCAACAGTAGATGTATTTGTCTTAGCACCATCTTTAATCACTTGACCAGCAGCTGTAGTTTCTGTGGACTTAGTACCATCTGCTACAGTGTTGCCACCTGCAGTAGATGTATTCGTTTGAGTACCATCTGTTTGCGTAATACTGTTGCCAGTAATGACTGTTGTATTACTGCCTGTACCAAGGAATGTAGCAGAGTTCATCTTCACAAGATCTTTGTTAAGGGTGAATGTAAAGTCTCGTTCATTTTGATTTACTGTCATGTTTTCGCCAGCAATCAATTGAACTTTGTCATCTTTACCTACCTTAGCATCCTTCTTAGTACCTGTTTGAGCACCAGAAGTAGTAGCATCTTTATCTGCCGTAATTTGCCATGTTTGTTCGCCTACCGCTTTTAATTGTTCTTCAGTAGCCGCACGGCCTTTAGTTGCAAAGTCTGCAGAATTTACAGTTGTGTTAGACAAGCCAGTGATGTCGTTTGTAGTACCACCAGTTACTGTTACTGTACCAGTTTTGATTGTACCGGCTACACCATCTAACTTAACAGCATTAGCACCACCAGTTGTGAATGTGTTGTTTACACCATCAACTACAGAGGCGCCAACTGTAGCCTTACCAGCTGTACCATCAAGAGTTACTGCATTCACACCAGTGCCAAGTGTCACTTTATCGTTGAGTTTTACATCATAGATAGTATGTCCATCAGCTGCTGTGGTAGATGTTAATGTCACATTACCTTTAGTAGCATTAGCAGCCTCACCAGCATTAGCAGTAACCGTAGTTGTTGCTTTTTTCACATCTGCAATGTTAGCTGCATTTGTATTATCTGTAGCATCATTATTCACATGACCACTGGCAACATTTTTAATTACATTATTGCCATTATCTAAGCCGGCATCCGTTAACGATACAGGAGTCTTACCAGTTGTATTGATACGTACACCATCTGCTGCGTAATTAGTATTTCCGTTAGCAGTAGTTACAGTAGTACCCGCTGCAGTTATTGCAGTAGAATTAGCACCATCAGCTACAATATTACCACCTGCAGTAGATCTATTTGTTTGTGTACCTGCAGTTTGCGTAATGGAATCACCAGTAATAACAGTTTTGTTAGTACCTGTACCAAGGAATGTGGCAGAGTTCATCTTCACAAGATCTTTGTTAAGAGTGAATGTAAAGTCTCGTTCGTTTTGGTTTACTGTCATATTTTCGCCAGCAATCAATTGAACTTTGTCATCTTTACCTACCTTAGCATCCTTCTTAGTACCTGTTTGAGCACCAGAAGTAGTAGCATCTTTATCTGCCGTGATTTGCCATGTTTGTTCGCCTACAGCTTTTAATTGTTCTTCTGTAGCCGCACGGCCTTTCGTTGCAAAGTCTGCTGCGGTTACGGTTGTGTTAGACAAACCAGTGATATCGGTTGTAGTACCACCAGTAACAGTTACTGTACCAGTCTTAATTGTACCGGCTGCACCATCTAACTTAACAGCATTAGCGCCACCAGTAGTGAATGTGTTATTTACACCATCAATAACAGAGAAACCAATAGTTGCCTTACCTGCTGTACCATCAAGGGTAACTTTGTTAGCACCTACACCAGTTGTAACATTATCTTTTGTAATAACTGTGCTGTTACCAGCGTTATCTTTGACAGTTACAGAGCTAGATGTTGTTGCTGTACTATTTGTACCATCTGTCACAGTGTTAGATGTTGCATTGGATGTATTTACATTGCCATTACCATCATCAATTACATTGTTATCTACAGTAGATTTATTAGACTTAGCACCGTCTTTAATCACTTGACCAGCAGCTGTCGTTTCTGTGGACTTAGTACCATTTGCTACAGTATTACCAGACGCTGTAGCAGTATTAGTCTTATTACCATCAGTTTGAACGATGCTATCGCCTTTGATAACAGTTGTTTTACCGCCTGTTGCTTCAAAGGTTGCAGAATTCATCTTCACAAGATCTTTGTTAAGGGTGAATGTAAAGTCTCGTTCATTTTGGTTTACTGTCATGTTTTCGCCAGCAATCAATTGAACTTTGTCATCTTTACCTACCTTAGCATCCTTCTTAGTACCTGTTTGAGCACCAGAAGTAGTAGCATCTTTATCTGCCGTGATTTGCCATTTTTGTTCGCCTACAGCTTTTAATTGTTCTTCTGTAGCCGCACGGCCTTTAGTTGCAAAGTCTGCAGAATTTACAGTTGTATTAGACAAACCAGTGATATCGTTTGTAGTACCACCAGTTACTGTTACTGTACCAGTTTTGATTGTGCCAGCTACACCATCTAACTTAACAGCATTAGCACCACCTGTAGTGAATGTATTGTTTACACCATCCACAATGGAAGAACCAATCGTAGCCTTACCAGCAGTGATTGTACTTCTATTTGTACCATCTGTAATTGTATTAGATGTAGCATTAGATGTATTTACATTACCATTACCATCATCGATTACATTACTATCTACAGTAGATTTATTAGACTTAGTACCGTCTTTAATCACTTGACCATCTGCTGTAGTTTCTGTGGACTTAGTACCATCAGCTACAGTATTACCACCGGCAGTAGATGTATTCGTTTGCGTACCTGCAGTTTGCGTAATGGAATCACCAGTAATAACGGCTGTATTCGTACCTGTACCAAGGAATGTAGCAGAATTCATCTTAACAAGGTCTTTGTTAAGAGTAAATGTAAAGTCTCGTTCATTTTGGTTGACTGTTATATTTTCGCCAGCAATCAATTGAACTTTATCGTCTTTACCAACCTTAGCATCTTTCTTAGTACCTGTTTGGTCACCAGATGTAGCAGTATCCTTATCTGCAGTAATTTTCCATGTTTGTTCGCCTACAGCTTTTAATTGTTCTTCTGTAGCCGCACGGCCTTTTGTTGCAAAGTCTGCTGCGGTTACGGTTGTGTTAGACAAACCAGTGATGTCGTTTGTAGTACCACCAGTTACTGTTACAGTACCAGTCTTAATTGTGCCGACTGCACCATCTAACTTAACAGCATTAGCGCCACCAGTAGTGAATGTGTTATTTACACCATCCACAATGGAAGAACCAATCGTAGCCTTACCAGCAGTGATTGTACTTGTATTAGTACCATCAGTAATTGTATTGGATGTAGCATTGGATGTATTTACATTACCAGTACCATCATCGATAACATTACTACTTACAGTAGATTTATTGGACTTAGCACCATCTTTAATCACTTGACCATCTGCTGTAGTTTCTGTGGACTTAGTACCATCAGCTACAGTATTGCCACCTGCAGTAGATGTATTTGTTTGTGTACCTGCAGTTTGCGTAATGGAATCACCAGTAATAACAGTTTTGTTAGTACCTGTACCATTGAACGTAGCAGATTCCAAATCTTTAAGCGCCTTATTCAAGGAGTACGCTACAGTTTTACCATTTTGATCAACAATTAAGTTGTTACCAGCTTGGAATTGAACTTCTTCACCGCTTGCTACCTTAGTGGATGCAGCACCATTAGATTCACCTGTAGATCCAGTGACCTTACCAGTGTTTACTTTCCAGCCAGCGCCAACTGCGTCAGATACCTTTTGCAATTGATCTTCTGTTGCAGCACGACCAGAAACAGCTTGTGTTACACCTGGTGTCCAGTCTTTATTCGCAAGACCCATTACATGGTTATTTGTACCATCTACAGTAACACCACCAATATTAGCAGTCTTACCTGTGATTGTACCTGTAGCACCATTTAATGTTACAGGGCTTACACCACCTGTTGTGAATGTATTATTTACACCATCCACAATAGAAGAACCAATCGTAGCTTTACCAGCTGTACCATCTATTGTTACCGCATTAGCACCAGAGCCCAACGTTACTTTATCGTTGAGTTTTACATCATAAATAGTATGACCATCAGCAGCTGTAGTAGATGTTAATGTTACATTACCGGTTGTAGCATTAGCTGCTTCACCAGTGTTAGCCGTAATTTCAGTTTTAGACGCTTTTTTAGCTGCATTGATTGCATCAGCTACGTTTTGAGCTGTTGCTACACCATCTGTAGTTGGGCCTGTAATTGTGCCATCTGCACCAGCAGTGATAGATGCTGTATTTACATCATATTTCACAACACCATTATTATCGATAGATGCAGTTGTTAACGTACCATTCTTGAAGTTTAGTCCATCTGCCAAGGAAACTTGTTTTGCGGTACCATCATTTGCTTTGTAAGACAAGTTAGTCTTATTCGCAATCTTAGTACCATCGATAGTTACCTTGTAATCCTTAGTTGTACCATCTGCACTCGTTGTCGGTGTTACAGTCAATGGATTATTAGCATCAGTTGTATCTGTGCTTACTGTTACAGCAGCTACAGCAGATTTTTTAACCTCTGCTTCAGAGACTGTAAGATTTACATTTTTACCATTTACGTCGGTAGAGATGTATTTGCCATCACCTTTAATACCGAATGTATCATCTTTAAGATTTACGGATCCAGTATTGGTTGCTACATCACCTGTGAACTTCAACGTGGTAGCACCAGTGGCAGCTTTCAATTGCTCTTCTGTAGCTGCACGGCCCTTAGTTGCAAAGTCAGTCGCAGATAAAGTCGTGTTAGACAAACCAGTAATATCGTTGGTTGTACCACCAGTTACTGTTACATTACCAGTTTTAATTGTGCCATCTGCACCATTAACTACTACAGCATTTGTACCACCAGTACTAATCTTGCTTGCTACACCATCGATACCAACAGTACCAATTTGTGCCTTACCAGCAGTGATTGTACTTGTATTGGTACCATCTGTAATGGTATTGGATGTAGCATTAGATGTATTTACATTAGTACCATCAGTTTGAACGATGCTATCGCCTTTGATAACAGTTGTTTTACCACCTGTTGCTTCAAAGGTTGCAGAGTTCATCTTCACAAGATCTTTATTTAAGGAGTATGTGAAGTCTCGTTCGTTTTGGTTCACTGTGAGGTTTTCACCAGCAATCAATTGAACTTTGTCGTCTTTACCTACTTTAGCATTTTTCTTAGTACCTGTTTGGGCACCAGACGTAGCCGCATCTTTATCTGCTGTGATTTCCCAAGTTTGGCTACCCGCAGCATCTGCCACTGCTTTCAATTGGTCTTCTGTTGCAGCACGGCCAGTAGCAGCTGTTCCATTCCATGTTGTATTAGATAAGCCGCCAATAGTATTAGCCGTACCGTTAACAGTAACACCACCGATATTAGCAGTCTTACCTGTAATAGCACCCGTTGTACCATCAACAGTTACAGCATTAGTACCAGAACCAAGTGTCACCTTATCGTTGAGTTTCACGTCATAAATAGTATGACCATCAGCAGCTGTAGTAGATGTTAATGTCACATTACCTGTCGTTGCATTAGCTGCTTCACCTGTGTTAGCAGTGATTTCTGTTTTAGATGCTTTTTTAGCTGCATTGATAGCATCAGCTACATTTTGAGCTGTTGCTACACCATCTGTAGTTGGACCTGTAATTGTCCCATCTGCACCAGCAGTGATTGCTGCTGTATTTACATCGTATTTCACAACGCCAGCATCATCAATAGAGGCTGTTGTTAATGTACCATTCTTGAAATTCAATCCATTCGCCAAGGACACTTGTTTCGCTGTACCATCGTTCGCTTTATAGGACAAGTTTGTCTTATTCGCAATCTTCGCACCATCGATTGTTACCTTGTAATCCTTAGTTGTACCATCCACACTAGTTGTCGGTGTTACAGTTAATGGATTATTGGCATCTGTTGTATCTGTGCTTACTGTTACAGCTGCTACAGCCGATTTTTTAACCTCTGCTTCAGAGACTTTCACAGTCAAATTCTTGCCATTTGCATCAGTAGATACATATTTACCATCACCAACGATGCCAAATGTATCATCCTTAAGATTTACAACACCAGGGGATGTATTTGTATCACCAGAGAATTTCAAGTTAACAGCATCAGTAGTTGTTTTAGCTGTGTCAGCTACGGCTTTCAATTGATCTTCCGTCGCTGCACGGCCAGTTGTAGCTGTACCATTCCAAGTTGTATTGGCCAAGCCCGTTACATGATTGTTATCACCATCAATAGTTACACCACCTATAGATGCATTTTTAGCAGTGATTTTACCAGTTGCGCCATCAAGTTTAATGGTTTCAGTTGTACCAGTACCAATGGATACGCTAGTCAAACCAGCAAGATCCTTATTCAATGAATAAGTAAACTTACGTTCATCTTGATTGATTGTAAGGTTATCCCCTGCAACCAATTCGACAGTTTCATCCTTGCCAACAGTAGCATTTTTCTTAGTACCTGTTTGATTACCAGTTGTACCTGCTTTATCTGCCGTAATATTCCAAGTTTGACTAGATGCAGCATCTGCTACTTTTTGTAATTGATCTTCTGTTGCAGCTCGACCTGTTACGGCTTTTGTTACACCAGGAGTCCAATCTTTATTAGTCAAACCAGTTACAGTGCCAGTTGCACCATCTACCTTAATAGAGTTAGTACCACCAGTAGTAATTGTGCCAGTTGCACCATCAACAGTTGTTAAACCTGCAGTTACTTTTGCAGCTGTACCATCTACTGTAACAGCGTTAGCACCAGTACCAAGTGTCACCTTATCGTTGAGTTTTACATCATAAATAGTATGACCATCAGCAGCTGTGGTAGATGTTAATGTCACATTACCTGTTGTTGCATTAGCTGCTTCACCAGTGTTAGCAGTGATTTCTGTTTTAGATGCTTTTTTAGCTGCATTAATAGCATCAGCTACATTTTTAGCTGTAGCTACACCATCTGTAGTTGGGCCTGTAATTGTGCCATCTGCACCTGCAGTGATAGATGCCGTATTTACATCGTATTTAACAACGCCTGCATCATCGATAGATGCAGTTGTTAATGTACCATTCTTAAAGTTCAAACCATCGGCTAATGAAACTTGTTTTGCAGTACCACCATTTGCTTTGTAGGACAAGTTCGTCTTATTCGCAATCTTAGTACCATCAATAGTTACCTTGTAATCCTTAGTTGTACCATCTGCACTCGTTGTAGGTGTTACAGTCAATGGATTATTAGCATCTGTTGTATCTGTGCTGACTGTTACAGCAGCTACAGCAGATTTTTTAACCTCTGCTTCAGAGACGGTAAGATTTACATTTTTACCGTTTACGTCAGTAGAAATGTATTTCCCATCGCCTTTAATACCGAATGTATCATCCTTAAGGTTTACGGATCCAGTATTAGTTGCTACATCACCTGTGAACTTCAATGTAGTAGCACCAGTGGCAGCCTTCAATTGGTCTTCTGTTGCAGCACGTCCAGATACGGCTGTACCATTCCAAGTTGTATTAGATAAGCCGCCAATAGTATTAGCCGTACCATTTACAGTAACGCCACCAATAGTAGCCGTTTTACCTGTAATAGCACCCGATGTACCATCAATCGTTACCGCATTAGCACCAGAACCTAATGTCACCTTATCATTAAGTTTTACGTCATAGATAGTATGACCATCAGCAGCTGTAGTAGATGTTAATGTCACATTACCTGTTGTAGCATTAGCTGCTTCACCTGTATTAGCAGTGATTTCAGTTTTAGACGCTTTTTTAGCTGCATTGATAGCGTCAGCTACGTTTTTAGCTGTTGCTACGCCATCAGTGGTAGGACCTGTAATTGTGCCATCTGTACCAGCCGTGATAGTTGCGGTATTAACAGCAACTTTCACCCCTGCTGTCGTAGCAGATGTGCTCACAAGACTGCCATCACCGGTCACGGCAAAGGATACGTCCCCATCTTTAAGGTATTTATTACCTGTGGAACCAGTGTCAGCAGTGAGGCCAATCCCCTTCGTTGTAGCATTAACAGTATTCGCGTCCAAACCAACTGTAATCGTTTGATTATTAACAGTCGCCGTTACGCCATTGGCACCAGCTACATTAAGTTTTTGGTTTTTAAGGTTCACAGTGCCGTTATTTGTACCATCAGTAATATTAAGATTTTGAGATAAGTTAGCCACTGCAGTTTGAACATCGCCGATATTCGCTGCATTCGTCAATGTAGTGCCACCGCTAGCCACGTTGCTAATCACCTTATTACCAGCATTGATGCCAGTCGTTTTATCGATAGAAATGTCGCCAACAGTCACATTATCTGTTGTTACACCAGTGCCTGTAATGGCCGTTGTACCATTTGTTAAACCAGATGTATTGATAACAGTATTGCCTGCTGTGAAAGATGTGCCCGTGAAAGTAGTCCCTGTAAATGCTTTACCAGTTACAGAGCCATCTGCACCATTTAATGTAATCGCATTAGCACCAGAACCAACAGTTACTTTGTTATTAGCTGTTACAGAATCAACGGTAATATCCTTCTTTGTAGCAACAGTGATTTTCTTTTTATCTGTACCATCTTGTGTAATCTCGATGTTATCACCATTAACAAGATCTACTGTATCGCCGCCTTTAACAGCCGTTTTATCGGTTGTGCTGGAATTCGTTGTAATATTCCAAGCCGCACCTGCTTTTGCTGCATCAGCCGCTTTGTTGATAGCATCAGCTACATTTTGCGCAGTTGCCAAGCCATCATTACCAGTTACAGATGCTTCACCTGTCGTAGCATTACTGTTAATCGTAGCACGCTTTGTGGAAATCTCTACCGTATTACCATTCATATTGGTAGATACAAAGTCACCTGTAACGCCTTTCACATTAAATGCCACATCAGCAGTGCTCAAGGATTGGCTGGACGCAGTGCCAGTATCTGCACCAAGGGAAATATTTCTAGCTAACGCAGTTGTATTGGCTGCGATATTAGTTGTGTTAGTCGCAATTTTACCTTTATTAGTAGCAATATCTGCCGTATTCTTATTTATTTGATTCTTAGTAGCTGTATTAAGATCAAAGGATACTTTCCCATCGTCATCAACAGTAGCAACTGTGGAACCACCATCTACGAAATTAAGGCCTTTAGATAAAGAAACCTTCTTCGCATCAGCGTCTGCAGCACTGTTAGCACGATATGTTAAATCTGTTTTAGCCGCAAGTTTTGTTGTATCGATACCGATTGCATAATCCTTAGAATTAGTACCCGCTGTTGGGGTTACAGTAATCGGATTGTCGGCTTGCGTATCCTTACTTACTGTTACAGCATCTACGGCTAAATCTTTTACCTTAGCCGCATCAACAGCAACTTTCACACCTGCTGTTGTACCAGTTGTGCTCACAAGATTGCCATCGCCAGTTACCGCAAAGGATACATCACCGTCTTTAAGGTATTTATTACCTGTAGAACCAGTATCAGCAGTAAGTCCAATACCCTTCGTTGTAGCGTTGACAGTGTTAGCATCTAAACCAACCGTAATCGTTTGATTATTTACAGTCGCTGTTACGCCATTAGCACCAGCCACGTTAAGTTTTTGGTTTTTAAGGTCCACAGTGCCATTGTTTGTACCATCAGTAATATTGAGATTTTGAGACAAGTTAGCTACAGCCTGTTTCACATCACCAATGTTAGCTGCATTGGAATTATCAGTAGCATTGTTGTTTACATTACCGCTAGCAACATTGGAAATAACTTGGTTGCCAGCACTGATGCCATTCGTACCAAAGAAAACCGCACTAGCGCCAGTACCACTCGTTAATCCCGTCGTATTAATAACTGTATTCTCTGCAGTTAAGGAATCAACGGTCATATCCTTAGCAGTTTTGATGGTGAAAGTCTTACCCGCTTGGCTGATTTCGATGTTATCACCATTGTTAAAGGTAATCGTATCGCCACCTTTTACTTCTTCTTCAGCATGAGCATTGGCTTTCACCTTGAAAGAAGAAGCAGACTTAGCAGCATCCTTAATAGCTTGTTCATTAACCGTCAACGTTACATCATTACCAGATGCAGCGGTAGAGATAAACTTGCTATCCCCTTTGATGTTGAAGGATACATTGCCATCCTTTAATGATTTAGCAGTCGTAGATGCACCCGCATCATCGGCTAAAGCAATGGTATGAGCGATGTTAGTTGTGTTCGTTGCAATCTTATCACCCAATACAGTATTTGTATTGTTAATTGCAGCAGCAACCTCTGTGGCTTTAGCTACACCAGTAGTACCCGTTACAGTACCATTCGTTGTATTAGGTGTTAATGTACCTTCTGCGACGTCAATAGTAATCGTTTGATTATTAACAGTAGCTTTCGCAGCACCGGTGCCTGTAACTGTTAATTTTTGATTTTTGAGAGCTACGGTACTATCTTTTGTACCATCAGAGATACTAAGCTTTTGGTCTCCAACAGTATCTTTTAACTGTTTAACATTAACCGCATCTGTATCATCTGTACCAGCTGCTACATCTTTAATTTGTTGATTTGCTGCACTAATACCTTCTAAACCAAACTGTGCTGTATTTGTGCCTGTTGAATCACCAAAGGCAATTCCTTTCGCATTATATTCGGACACATTAGAACCATCAGTAAGTGTCACGCCAGAAGTAGTAACAATAGCGTTAGTACCACTCCCATTATCTAATGAAATAGTCCCCATACCGATTTGAGTTAAATCAGCAATTCCATTATTAATCCTAATACCAGAAGTATCAATAGAGGTACCTGCACCAGTATTATCTTTAAAGTCAGCATGATTTGCTGCAATACCGCCATTACTACCATCTAATTTAATGGTTTCGCCTATATTATTACCAATAGAAACAGATGATAAATTTTTAAGATTTTTATTTAATTTCACAGCAATATCTTTATTATCACGCTCAACCGTAATATTGGTATCACCCGTGAAATCTACAGTATCACCTCTACCTACAGTTATAGGATTAGCTTCACCATTAGCAGATAGTTTCCATTCATAAGCACTCTTAGTAACAGCATTATTAATAGCATCTGCTACATTTTTAGCAGTAGCTAAACCATCAGCACCTGTTACAGAGGCTGCACCGCTATTTGCATCACTATTGATTGTAGAACGTTTAGTAGATACTTCTACAGTATTGCCATTCATCTTAGTAGAAATGAAATCACCAGTAGCCCCCTTCACATTGAAGGCTACATCTGCGGTAGATAAAGACTGGCTAGATTTTGCCCCAGAATCGGCACCAAGGGAAATATTCCGAGCAAGTGCTGTTGTATTTGCTGCAATATTAGTTGTATTAGTTGCAATTTTACCTTTATTAGTAGCAATATCTGTTGTATTTGCAGCAATCTTATTTTTATTAGTGGCTATATCTGCAGCATTTGTAGCAATATTAGATTTATTAGCAGCAACGCCAATAGTATTAGTATTGATTTGATTCTTAGTAGCTGCATTTAGGTCGAAGGATACTTTACCATCGTCATTTACAATTGCAACAGTGTTGCTACCATTAACAAAATTTAGCCCTTTAGACAAAGCTACGTTCTTAGCTGTAGATGCGCCATTAGCTGTATAAGCTAAATTGGTATTAGCCGCTAATTTATCTGTATCAACCGCAATAGTTACACCAGAATTGGATGCAGTTGTCTTTACTACAGAGCCATCACCTTTGATATCAAAAGTGGCATTTCCATCCTTTAGCTGTTTTATACCAGTATTACCAACATTACCTAATAATCCAATACCACTTGAAATGGCATTTTGAGCATCTGTTGTTAAACCTATATTAACAGTTTGTCCGCTTACTGTAGCCCTGAGTCCTGTACCAGCTGTCACCTTGAGTGATTGATCACCAAGTTGAACAGAGCCTTTATTATTGGCTCCATCTGTCAGGTTAAGCGTTGCACCTGATACATAACGCTTAACGTCTCCAATATTAGCCGCATTACTATCTGTACTACCACCAGTAGATACATTCTTAATGGCTTGATTACCTGCACTAATTCCACTTGTACCAAATGAAACTGCACTTGAACCCGTACCACTTGTTAAACCGGTAGTATTAATTGTCGTACTGCCCGCTGTGAAAGCTTTCCCTGTTACACTTCCTGTTGTACCATTAATAGAAACCGCATTAGTACCACTACCGAATGTTGCCTGTGCATTGGTTCCATTTAAACTAATCGCATTATTACCGGAACCAGCTGTAATAGTTGCAGAGGTTCCATCTAACTTAACAGCATTGGCACCCGTACCAGCAGTCATTGTACCTGTTGTACCATCTAGTACTAGTTGTTTAGCTGCCGTACCTACGGTTACCTTATTGTTAGCTTTCACAGAATCTACGGTAATATCTTTATTTAATTTGGTAGTAATCTTCTTACCTGCACGTTCAACAGTAATATTAGAAGAATCACCATTGAAGTCTACCTTATTACTTTTTGCTACACTTTCACCAGCATCACCATTAGCAGATACCGTCCATGTATATGCATTTTTAGAAATGGCATCATTAATAGACTGCGCTACATTTTGAGCATCAGCCATACCTTTATTTGCTGAAGCCACGCCATTAGTATTAACACTAATATCCTGCTTTTTACCAGCAATAGTAATACCATTTGTATTTGCTGTCGTTGTAATGTAGGTAGTGTCCCCTTTAATAGCCAATGTACCATTAGCAAGATTCACATCATTATTGCCACTATTACCACTGAAAGCAAGGTTTACGCTCTTTAATTGAGCTACATTGACTGCATCTGTATTGTTTGTACCTGCTGCTACACCAGTAATTTGACGAGTTACACTACTACTATCACCAACGGATACTGCTGCATTTGTACTGGTAAGTACATTACCAGCTAATCCACCATACTTATTAGTACGACCATCATTTGGATCGTATCCTTTAACACCTTTATCAACAGTAGCCTTAGAGCTGGAGCCTATTGCAACGCCATCTTTTACCTTAGCAATTGCACCGGTTCCAAGAGCTGTGGCATTTTCTGCTGTTGCAGAGGCAGCAGATCCTAATGCAGTCGCATTTTTAGCTATAGCAGATGCCTGATGACCAAATGCACTCGCCTCAGTTGCATCAGTTGTAGCCCCAAAACCAACTGCTGTTTGGAAGTTAGTATCATCCTTAGTCACCGTTGCCGAGCCAATAGCAGTAGTACCTACACCAGCTGCCTTAGCGCCTTGGAAATTACCATAGTTATTACCACCACCAAGAGCAACTGCAAAATCACCATTGGCAATAGTATTACGACCTATTGCAAGACTAGGTGCTGCACCAGTTGTTGTCTTAGCCTTACTATTTTCACCGATTGCAATAGTAGAATAACCTAATGCGTTGGCACCTTTACCTATTGCGACAGACGAGGCAGCGCCACCTTGTGCGCCATTACCAATAGCTACAACATCATTAACTGAAGAGGTTTTTGTACTATTAATAATAGTAGCACTTTGGCCTAGCAAAACAGATCCACTTGAATATATATCACCCGAACCAGCACCATTACCGATACTAACATTATTGCTACCTGTTAATTTACGTCCCGCATTCGTACCAATACCTACGTTCTCTGACCCATTAGATTGTTGTCCTGCAGCCCAACCAATTCCTATTGAGTTAGAATTACTTTGAGCACCTAGATTTGACTGATAACCAATAGATACTACAGATTCAGCATTAGCTTGGGAGCCATTTCCTAAAGAAACACCATTATTACCGGATGATTGAGCACCTGGACCAATTGCAACAGCATCATTTCCTGTAGCACCATCATTATTTTTATTACCAACAGCCGATGATTTTACAGAAACGTAATTGATAGGTTTAATTTGGCTAGCCACCGCAAATAGTTGAGAGCCATTAATAGCATCAGTGCTTGTAGCAGATACTTCACCAGCTGCTACATTTTTAATTTGACGTTCCTTACCCGCTGCACCAACAGAAACTTGCATGTTAGGGTCTGAAGTAGCACCCGCAAAATTATATGCAATACCATTAACCGTAGTTGAAGTTTGTTTTGTAGCTATTGTTGCAGTTGTAGAGCCACTACCTAACGCAACTGCGCCCTTCAAAGTTGATTGTGCATTTGTACCAATAGCTACTGCATCCTCAGCACTAGCCTTTGTATTTTTACCAATAGCCAATGCACCTTTTGCTGAAGCAGTAGTTCTATCAGCAGATGTATCATTATCTTGTGCACCTATTGCCAACCCGCCTTTTGATGCATAAGCATGATGTCCTATCGCTGTGGATGTATCATCAGCAACCACCTTACGCCCCATTGCAACAGAGTAACCACCATTTGCAGAAGCTCCATTACCCATAGCTAAAGAGGTCGATCCTTTAGTAATTGTTTGTCGACCTATTGAGACTGAATATGTTCCTTTAGCAGTAGAATCTTGACCAATTACGACTGCACTAGCATATTCATTGCCAGTGTCTTCTAATACGCGTTGACCAAGTGCTACACCACCAGTTGCAGCAACAGAGGTCTGTCCAATTGCAACACCACCATTTGCAGCATTAGCATAATAGCCAAGAGCTACTGCATTATCACCTTCTGCAGTAGTGGCAGTATTAATATTCCGATTAAGACGATTAATATCACCACCATCAGCCTTAAGCTCCTCTGCAAAACCAGCTATGCCAGTCCCCCCTGCACCACCTCCAATAGCTACGGAATTACTACCTAATGCTTGTGCATTTACACCTAAAGCAGTCGTTCTAACAGCACTAGCTATTGCATTACTACCTATAGCCGTAGCATCTTGCTCAGATGCTTGAGATTTAAAGCCATATGCGGCTGACTGCTTACCAGTTGCATGTGCTTCACTACCTACAGCCGTTGCATTTATATTCAATGCTTGGCCATCATAACCAATAGCAATGCCCCCTCCAGCTTTTGCCTTAGAACGATCACCTGCTGCAATGGTACCATTATCTGTTGCTTCAGAGTCCTTACCAATAGAAATTGATTGTCCACCACTAGCTGTGGCTTTACCAATTGCTACGGAGTAACTCCCCGAAGCTGTCGCACCGCTACCTGCAAATGCACTTTCTCCCAAAGCAGTTGCACCAGCACCAATCGCGGTAGACTTTTCAGCACCCGCTTTGGCATTATACCCAATTGCAGTTGATTTCTCACCTGTAGCCTCTGTTTTCTCAGTATTATTATTAGCATCGCTACCATTGCCACCACCGATTGCAATTGCGTTAGCTGCAGCGGCTCTCGCACTACGACCAAGTGCAGTGGCATTACCACCAGTGGCAACGGCACGTAAACCAATAGCAGCATCCCCCCATTGGGCATAATTATTAATTGTTGCTGGAGTATCATTATATGGAGAAGGATCATTAGCTGCCCCTGTATAAACATTAGCCCCAGCCAAAGCCTGGTAACCAATAGATAAAGAACCATTACCATAGCCACGAGCTGCGGGTCCCATTACAGTGGATCCTTCTTTCACAGCTTTAGATTGTTCACCCACGGCAATGGAATTATCTGCAGATACATTAGCCTTCCAACCAAGGCCTACACCATATTGCCCTGTAACCGAAGAATCTGAGCCAATTGCAGTCGCATAAACTGTATCTCCATGTGTTCGATATCCTAAAGCAACCGCACCGGTCCCTATTGCACTAGCATGTCCACCAACAGCAGTAGCACCAGTAACATTATTCCCTAATGCATAACCTTGCGCGAAACTATCTGAACCTATAGCAACGGATTTAGCACTAGAAGCATTCGCAGCCACACCTATAGCTTGAGCATTTTGTCCTGTTGCACTGGATGAACGCCCCATCCAAAATGCACTTTGAGCTCCTTCTCCACCTGCTGGCCACGCTGCAAATGTTGCTTGTCCTCCATTAACCATCGCCAACGCCGCAAATATCCCGGCCACTACTATTTTCTTTTTACCTGTTTTGTTCTTTGCAATTTCAGACACTACAATATAGCACTGTTTTGACTTAGACCAAATTACTTTAAAAATCTTATTCATTCGTTTTCCTTTTGCTAACTATCTCTCAAAACCATATCTTATATAAATCAATTTCTAGTATTTGTATTTCGTTATGCCACCAAATATACATATTATATTTTAAAGCTCATTTCATAATTTTATCATATTTTATCTATATCAAACAATAAAATTCGATTCATTATACGAATATTTAATTGCAAATCAAATATTTTCAAAAGCCAAAAGAATATAGATTTAATCTATTTCTTTTATTTTTATCTATGTATATTTTTATCTTTTTGGATAAATATTTATGAATGATTATGCAACCTAATTGTTAACTAACTTTTCATAAAATATCTCTATTTATTTTCAATATGCGTATTTTTCATCTCATATTTATCAATCTATGCAATATTTTATTTTCAAAGTATATTTTCTAATTCATTTTATATTTAAGATAATCTTTTAATGAGATAGATAAATTTGAATACAAAAAAAGCCACCACTCATAAGGAGTGGTGGCTTTCACCATATACATATTCATACATGAAGATATACAAATATATAAATTGTGTATGCACCTAAAACTATGCTTTAGAAGCAAGCAATTGATCAACAGCTGCTTTCAATGCATCAATTTCAGATTGTTGTTTATCAAGCTTAGCCTTGTACGCTTCATTTTCAGAACGCAATTGAGTCATTTCATCTTGCATTACATAAATGGAGCTAATAGGGCCCGCTTTATAACGATCAGGAATATTTTTCTTTTCAGCACTAATGCCAAATTTGTGAGTTACGCCCGCATTAATCATGTTATGATTACCACCAACAGACACCCCTACGTTAAACATAGTATTGTCATTTGTATAGTGTGCAATACCTAATGCTGCTGCGCTTTCACCACGATAGTTACCTACGCCAGCCATGATTTGTGTTGGAGCCAATGGATCGTATTGAATTGGTTTCAACGCCGCCATCGCAGCCGCATGAGCACCTACACGTTGCGTTTCGGTAGCAACCTTGCTAATTTCTTGACGAAGTTGCGTTGTATTACCCGAGTTATTTTGGGTCATTTGATTAATCGCATCGGCCACATTATCTGCAGTTGCGAGATCATTACCACTAGACGTAGCATGTCCATTTGCAACGGAAATAGTCGATGTTTTAGCATCGTATTTCACTACGCCACTAGCTGCTACAGTTGCTTTTGTATGATCACCATCAGTGAAATTAAATCCGCTTGCCAGACTCGTTGTTTGACCATTCAAACCATTCGCAGTATAGGCAATATTAACTTTTGATGTATCAAGAGATAAACCAATACCATTAGTATTTGTTGTAGTCTTAATCATCGTATCACCAGTGATAGCAAATGTATTACCTTGCAATGTCATAGATTGTGCAGGATTCGTATCCCCTTTGAAAGTTAATGCTGTACTACCAACCGTAGCATTTACTTGATTAATTGCTTGTTGCAATTGACCTTCAGTAGCTGCACGATCAGCTTGAATACCACCTGCTGGAGTCCATATTGTATTGGATAGACCTGTAATGGTATTTGTTGTACCACCTGTAATTGTTACATTACCAGCTTTCACAGTATTACCTTGAACAGTGTCACCTTTCACAGTACCTGCGGCAGTCACATTACCAGATGTAGTTACATTTTTAGCAGTTACATCGCCCGTAGCAGTGATATCCTTAGCAGTTACCGTGCCAGTATTGCCGTCTAATTTAACCTCATTAGCGCCTGTACCAGCTGTTACCGTTGTGAAAGCAACATTGTCTTTTGTCTTATAGGTAATATCCTTGCCAGTACGAGATACTTCCATATTGGATCCAGCTTTGAAGTTAACAGTGTCACCACCGGAAATCGTTTCTGTACCGGTCGTACCATCTGCAGCAAGTTTCCATGCAGATTGAGATACAGCTTTTGCAGTCGCCGCATTAATAGCATCAGCTACATTTTTTGCAGTTGCAAGGCCATCATTTCCAGTTACGGAAGCTTGGCCTGTTGTGGCATCGCTATCGATGGTTGCACGTTTAGTGGAAATCTCTACAGTACTACCATTCATGTTGGTAGAGATATAATTCCCAGTAGCACCTTTCACTGAGAAGGATACATCACCATCTTTTAAGGATTGGCTAGATGCATTACCCGTATCTGCAGCAAGAGAAATATTTTTATTCGTTGCTGTGCTAGCATTGTTAATCTTATCCTTAGTAGCCGTATCTAAACCTACAGTAATGGTTTTACCATTCACTTCAGTAGTAACACCATCTGTACCTACAACCTTCAATGCGTCATTTTTAAGGTTAATAGAACCATTGTTATTGCCATCTGTGATGTTAAGTACTTGAGCACCTGTCGCTTTAGTAACAGCCGTATTAATCGCAGTGCTAACAGCATTTTTTACATCATCTGTTGTAGCCACACCTGCTGTATTTGTGATATTACCATTTGCATCAGTAGATAACGAACCTTGTGTTACATTAAACTTCACAACACCACCAGCTGCTACTTCTGCAGTTGTTAATGTGCCATTAGTGAATTTGAACCCATCTTTCAAGGATACAGTTTTAACTGGAGTATCGTTGTTTGCTGTGTAACTAATACTTGTGTTCTTAGTCAAATTAGTAGTTAAATCACTAATCGCCTTTGTGATATCACCAATATTTGCAGCGTTCGTAGAAGTTGTACCACCACTAGCGACATTGGTAATCACTGCATTACCAGCATCAATACCTGTTGTTGTCACAGATGGGCCACCTGTTAAACGGAATCCAGTTGTATTCATAGATGCATTGCCAGCTGTAAATGTATTACCACTCACTCCACCTGTTGCACCATCCAAGGTAATAAGGTTAGAACCAGAGCCTACTTTTACAGTATTAGCTGCAGTTACAGAATCTAATGTAAGATCTTTTTTCGTTTTAACTGTGATTTTTTTACCATCAGTAGGATCTTGTGTGATTTCAATGTTATCTCCACCATTTAAATCAACAGTATTACCACCAGATACTTTGGTAGCTGTACCACCATTAGTGGAAATATTCCATGCAGAACCATCTTTAGCAGATGTAACCGCTTTAGTAATGGCATCATTCACAACGGTCGTCATGTTATCTGCTGTTACTACACCATCTACAGCTTTATTAATTGTACCATCTGTATTTGTAGATAATGTACCTTTTTTAACAGATACTTGAATAGTATCTGCTGTTGTTGCCTTCGTAGATACTAAAGCACCATCCCCAGCAATCTTAAAGGATAAGCCACCAGATTGATTAAGTGCTTGACCTGTTGTTGAGGTTGAATCTGCCGTTAATTTAAATTTATTGTCACCTAATGTAGATAAAGATTGTGTAGCTGACGTAATTTTATTACCTAATACAGTATTAGCATTATTAATCGCTGCGGCTACATCAGTCGCCTTAGCTACTCCAGCTGTAGCACTCGTTGTACCATCTGACTTATTAGTAAATGTACCTTCCGCCACATTAACAGTAATCGTTTGACCAGTCAAAGACGCTGTCGCAGCACCTGTACCTGCTACCGTTAATTTTTGAGTTTTAAGGTTAACGGAATTATCTGTACCACCTGCAGAAATATCAAGTTTTTGAGTACCAGTAGCATTATCTACCGCTTTTGTAATAGCTGTATTAACTGCATTTTTTACATCGTCGGTTGTAGCTACACCTGTGGTATTTGTGATATTACCATTGCTATCAGTAGACAAAGAACCTTGCGTTACATTGAACTTCACAACACCATTAGCTGCTACTTCTGCAGTTGTTAATGTACCATTAGTAAAGTTAAATCCATCTTTTAAGGATACAGTTTGACCAGGAGTAGCAGTATTTGCTGTGTAAGCAATATTAGTATTCTTAGTTAAATTAGTTGTTAAATCATTAATAGCAGTTGTAACCTTAGTATTCACATCACCAATAGTAGCGGCATTAGTAGCAACTGTGCCACCGCTTATCATATTAGTAATTTGTTTACCGCCTGCATCAATACCAGCAGTAGTAACAGATGGGCCCCCTGTTACACGGAATCCAGTCGTATTCATAGATGCATTCCCCGCTGTGAAGGAATTACCACTCACTCCACCTGTTGTACCATCCAATGTAATAAGGTTAGTACCAGAGCCTACTTTTACAGTATTGGCTGCAGTTACAGAATCTAATGTAAGGTCTTTTTTCGTCTTAACCGTAATCTTCTTACCATCTGTACCATCTTGTGTAATCTCGATGTTGTCACCATTAATGAGATCAACCGTATTACCACCAGATACTTTTGTAGCGGTACCACCATTAGTAGAAATATTCCAGGCAGAACCATCTTTAGCAGATGTAACAGCTTTTGTAATCGCATCATTCACAACAGTTGTCATGTTATCTGCTGTTACTACGCCATCTGTAGCTTTATTAATTGTACCATCTGTATTTGTAGATAATGTACCTTTTTTAACAGTTACTTTTACAGTATCCGGAGTAGCACTTGTGGAAACTAAGTCACCATCCCCTGCTACTTTAAATGCTAAGCCACCAGACTTATTAAGTGCTTGAGCCGTTGTATCTGTAGAATCTGCTTTTAATATAAATGTATTTTTACCTAAGGTATCTACTGCTGTAGAAGAGGTAGAAATAAGATTTTTAGTAGCTGTATCTAAGCCAATGGTAATACCTTGACCACCTACAGTAGCTTCAACACCATTAGTACCACTCACACTTAATGTTTGGGTGCTAAGTTTTACAGATCCTGTATTTGTACCGTCTGTCAAATTCAATGCTTGTGTGCCAGTTGCATTATCTACCGCTTTAGTAATTGCTGTATTAACTGCCGCAGCCATATCATTAGCATCAACAACACCAGCAGTACCTGTTAATGCACCAGTTGTCGTATTATTTGTCAATGTACCTTTTGCTACATCAACGGTAATTGTTTGACCATTTACAGTTGCTTTTGCAGCGCCTGTACCAACAACTTTTAACCTTTGGTTCTTTAAGTTAACAGTACCACTAGTCGTACCATCTGTAATACCAAGATTTGTGGACAAATTAGCTACAGCATCAGTAGCGATTGCCTTAACATCACCAATGTTAGCAACATTGGTATCGTCAGCATTGCTATTAGCCACGCGACCAGTGCCTACATGAGTAATAGCCTTACCACCTGCATTAATACCATCAGTACCATCAATAGAAATATTGCCTACATTCACTTTATTAGTTGTGATACCAGTAGATCCGATAGTTGTATTGGTACCGATAGTAGCTGTATCAAATGTTACATTTTTAGCTGTAGCAATTTTAAATGTCTTACCAGTTTGGGTAATCGCAATATTATCGCCATTGTTGAAAGTAACTGTATCGCCACCCTTAACATCTTCTGCCGCAGTAGAGTTAGCTTTCACCTTGAAAGATGATGCATCTTTAGCTGTATCCTTGATGGCTTGTTCATTAACCGTTAAGGTAATGTCCTTGCCAGATGCTGCTGTTGAAATATATTTATTATCACCTTTTACAGATAATGTATCATTTTTAAGGTTTACTGCTGAGTTTGCTGCAGTTGTGTCACCACCAATTTTTAGATTTTGGTTACTTGTAACATTGTTTACAGCATTTGAAACAGTTGTATTAACAATATCGGCTACATTGTCAGTTGTTGCCACACCATTGGTTGTGGATTTGGCTGTACCATCTGCATTACTACCAAAGACACCTTGTTTAACAGAAACAGTTACTGTATCACCAGCAGCAGACGTAGAAATAAAGGTACCATCACCTGCCACTTTGAAGGATAAACCACCAGACTGATTAAGTGCTTGACCTGTTGTGGAGTTACTATCGGCCGTTAATGTAAGTGTATTAGCACCTAATGTATTCACAGCAGCAGTAGAATTAGTAACCGCTTTGCTAATTGCATTATTAACAGTACTTTCAACTTCATCCGTTGTAGCTACACCTGTACCAGTAGACTTAACCTTACCATCAGTATCATTTGTCAATGTGCCTTTTGCCACGCCAATAGTAATTGTTTGTCCATTCACATTTGCCGTAGCAGCACCTGTACCAACAACCTTGAGTTTATCGGTTTTAAGACTAACATTACCATCTGTAGTGCCATCAGTAACCGTTAAAGTAGAAGATAAATTAGTTACTGCATTATTCACAGTATCTTTAGCAATTTGTTTAACATCAGCAATATTTGCCGCATTAGTACCAGTTGTACCACCACTAGCGACATTAGTAATCGCTGCACTACCAGCATCAATACCTGTTGTTGTCACAGATGGACCACCTGTTAAACGGAATCCAGTCGCATTCATAGATGCAGCGCCAGATGTGAATGTAGTTCCTGTAAATGTATTACCGCTTACAGCACCAGATGTACCATCCAATGTAATAAGGTTAGTACCAGAGCCTACTTTTACAGTATTAGCTGCCGTTACAGAATCTAATGTAAGATCTTTTTTCGTTTTAACTGTGATTTTTTTACCATCAGTAGAGTCTTGTTCAACAACAATGTTATCTCCACCCTTTAAATCCACAGTATTACCACCAGATACTTTTGTAGCTGTACCACCATTAGTAGAAATATTCCATGCAGAACCATCTTTAGCAGATGTAACAGCTTTAGTAATCGCATCATTCACAACAGTCTTCATGTTATCTGCTGTTACTACGCCATCTGCAGTTTTATTAATTGTACCATCTGTATTTGTAGATAATGTGCCTTTTTTAACAGTTACATTTATAGTATCTGTAGTAGCACTTGTGGATACTAAGTCACCATCACCGGCAATCTTAAAGGATAAGCCACCAGACTTATTAAGTGCTTGACCTGTTGTTGAGGTTGAATCTGCCGTTAATTTAAATTTATTGTCACCTAATGTAGATAAAGATTGTGTAGCTGCCGTAATTTTATTACCTAATACAGAATTAGCATTATTAATCGCTGCAGCTACATCAGTCGCCTTAGCTACTCCAGCTGTAGCACTCGTTGTACCATCCGACTTATTAGTAAATGTACCTTCCGCCACATTAACAGTAATCGTTTGATTATTCAAAGACGCAGTCGCAGCACCTGTACCTGCTACCGTTAATTTTTGAGTTTTAAGGTTAACAGAGCTATCTGTACCACCTGCGGAAATATCAAGTTTTTGTGTGCCAGTAGCAGTATCTACCGCTTTTGTAATCGCTGTATTAACTGCCGTAGCCATATCATTAGCATCAACAACACCAGCAGTGCTCGTTAAAGCACCAGTTGTCGTATTATTTGTCAATGTACCTTTTGCTACATCAACTGTAATTGTTTGACCATTCACAGTTGCTTTTGCAACACCTGTACCAACAACTTTTAAACTTTGGTTCTTTAAGTTAACAGTACCACTATTCGTACCATCTGTAACTCCAAGACTTGTAGACAAATTAGCTACAGCATTATTAGTGATAGCTTTAACATCACCAATGTTAGCAACATTACCATCATCCGTACTGCTATTAGATACACGACCAGTGCCTACATTGGTAATCGCCTTACCACCTGCATTAATACCATCAGTGCCATCAATAGAAATATTGCCTACTGTAACTTTATTAGTTGAAACCCCTGTAGAGCCGATAGTTGTATTAGTACCGATAGTAGCTGTATCAAATGTTACATTTTTAGCTGTAGCAATTTTAAAAGTCTTACCAGTTTGGGTAATCGCAATATTATCACCATCGTTGAAAGCAACTGTATCGCCACCTTTAACATCTTCTGCAGCAGTAGCATTTGCTTTCACCTTGAAAGATGATGCATCCTTAGCGGCATTCTTAATGGCCTGCTCATTGATAGTTAAGGTCACATCATTACCATTTGCAGTCGTTGTAAGATATGTAGGACTACCACTCTTAACACCAAAGTTAACATTACCAGATGTTAATGATTTAGCCGTTGTAGTACCAGTATCGCCGCCAAGAGAAATCGTACGCGCTACAGCAGTAGCAGAATCAGTAATCGATTTCTGTGTTGTCGTATTAAGATCAAAGGATACTTGACCATTTGTACCTACTGTTGCCGTAGTAGTAGTACCATTTGTAAAGTTTAAACCATCAGAAAGTTTAACAGAATTATTACCGGTACCATTAGCTTTGTATTTAATGGTTTGATCCGCATTAGCTTGATTGATAACATCTGCTACATTCTGAGCAACTGCTAAACCATTATTACCATCAACAGATACCGTACCAGATGTATTTTTCAACTTACCTTGTGCTGTATTAATCTCTAATTTCTTATTAGCAGCCGTAGTAGTAATAAAGGAATCAGTACCACCTTCAACAGCTAATTTACTCTTAGATAAATTAACGTCTCCACTACCAGAATTGCCTGTGAAAGCTAGGTTAACGCTCTTCAATTGTGCTACGTTAACTGCATCAGTATCGGCTTTACCAGCTGCAACACCTACAATTTGTCGTGTGCTAGTAGCAGCACCACTAGCATCAGTTACACCAACTGATAGAGCCCCTAAGTTACTATTCAATGCCACGCCAGTTAGACCAGCATACTTATCTGTACGAGCAATATTTTCTGTATTAGCATTATAACCAGCAACACCAGAAACTACATTAGCCTTGGAACCAGCACCAAGCGCAATACCTTTTTCTACACTAGCTTGAGAGTCCGCACCAATTGCAACACCGCTTAACGCATTAGATTGAGATCTAAGGCCTACTGCAATACTATCAGTGGCAGACGAATTAGCATTAAGACCGAGTGCCAACGCATTGTTTGCAGTGGAGGAGGACCCAGCCCCCAAAGCAATCGCATTTTCTCCATTAGTAGCTGCACCTGCATTAGTACCATAAGCACTACCGATAGCAATGCTACTACCACCTAAAGCATTAGCACCCTTGCCTTGTGCAATACTGCCAATAGTATTAGCCACTGAGTCACGGCCAATAGCAATCGTATCTACACCAATAGCTTGACCACCCACAGCAGCAAACGCATAGGTTCCTTGGGCACGAGCATTATAACCAATAGCAGCAGCGGAATCAGCTGTAGCATTAGCAAGATGACCTACAGCAGTTGCATGACTTTGAGATGCTGTAGACTGATTACCTAATGCTGTAGAATATTGCCCGGAAGCAGTAGCTTGATTACCATAAGCAGATGCATACAATTCCGTAGCTTGTGCACCCAATTCAGTACCATCAGTAGATCCACCGATTGCTACAGTTCCCATACTCGATGCTAATGATTTCCAGCCCTGAGCAATGCTACCTTCTTTTGTAGCTTGTGCATCAGTTCCAATAGCTATAGCCTTTTTAGCTTCTGTAGTACCACCACTGATAGCAACAGAAGATTCTCCATTTGCTTTTGAGTTATAACCAACTGCAACTGCATTTTCTTTGGTAGCTTCTGTACTACTCCCTATAGAAATGGACATTAAACCACTCGCAGCCCCTCCATTTGTTGCAAGGGTATAACTTGCTGTAGCCTTAGAACCATTACCAATAGCAACTGCATCATACTGAGATGCTACCGTGCTTTTACCTATTGCAATCGCTTGACTGCTAGATGCATTAGCACTGTCACCTAAAGCAACTGACGAACTACCAGTCGCTTGAGCCCCTATACCAATAGCTGTACTATTACTATCTGTAGCGCCAGCCCCTTTACCTAATGCAATTGCATTAGTTTGGGTAGCAGAAGACTTCGGACCAATTGCTATGGAATCAGTACCACTAGCGCCATCATTATTTTCATTGCTACCAGTACCAGTTGCATTAGATTTTATAGATACATATTTTGTTCTTAACGCGTCTGCTACAGCATACAATTGAGAACCATTGATTGCATCAGTACTAGTTTTTGATACTTCACCTGCTGCTACGTTCTTAATTTGACGTTCAGCCCCAGCAGAACCAACAGAAACTTGCATTCCTGTACCTGTTACCGTTGGTGCACCGCTCCAAGTTATTGTTTTACCACCAATAACAACGGAACCTTGACTTGTTGCATTTGTTGTTGTTGTAGAAGCACTACCAAGAGCTACTGCATTTTCTTGAGATGATATTGCACTATAACCAAGAGCAACTGAATTCTTCTCATTAGCCTGTGCACTAAAACCTAATGCCGTAGCCTGATCTTTTTTTGCTTTAGCATTTATACCAACAGCGACGGCACTAGATCCTAACGCTTCAGCACGCGCCCCCAAAGCAGTAGACACCGATCCAGTTGCTTTTGCACTATTGCCGACCGCTATACTATCCATAGTTTTTGCATTGGAGTCAATACCAATTGCTATTGCATTTTGATCTTCTGTCTTAGCATTTTTACCTACAGAAATTGCACTAGACGCTGCGGATGTGGATGTAGCAGCAGTACCAATAGCAATGGAGTCTGCACCATTAGAGGTTGTATTTTTACCGATAGCGGTAGCTGCTTCTGCTAGAGCACGAGATGCGGCACCAATAGCCACACCATAATTACCAGAAACTCCTGTTTTAACACCATTTAATGAACTACCAATTGCAACAGCCCGATCACCAGTAACTTCATTGCTATAACCAATACCTACTGCAGCTGGACCAGATACAGTTGTAAAAGAGCCAGCACCAAAAGCCTGGTTACCACTCGTAGTAACCAAATAACCAATGGCAGATGAACCGCCACCACTAGCATGAGAACTATTACCAAAAGCACTATCATTACCTGTATCCGCTAAAGCTGCTTTACCAACTGCAGTGCTTCCAATACCAGATGCTGCTGCATTATCACCGATAGCAATGGAGCTAGCAGCAGCAGTTGTACCACCGGCATTTGCTGATTTACCAATGGCGATTGATGCATCACCTGACGCTTTACCAGATGCACCTGCAAATGAATCTTCTCCAGTTGCATTTGAATTTGTACCTACTGCAGTACTATTAGTCTTCGTAGCTTGTGAAGCAGCACCAAGAGCAATGGAATAATCACCCGATGCCGTGTTTTTTGTACCATTATTATCTGAACCAATACTGATAGCACGATTTCCAGAAGCAGTATTCATATAACCAATACCAATAGCAGCACCGCCGGATACAGTCGTATTAGAGCCGGCACCAAAAGCTTGATTACCTGACGTAGTCACTAAATAACCAACCGCACTAGATCCGCCACCACTGGCATGAACACTATTACCTAATGCACTATCATTATCATGATCGGCCAATGCAGTTTCACCAAGTGCTGTAGAGGCAACCCCCTCAGCTTTTGCGCCTTTACCTACTGCCACAGCACTAATATTTTTAGCTTTCGCATTATAACCTATTGCTAATGAGTTTGTACCAGTTGATTCAGCAAATTCAGTAGAAGCTGTACCATCATCATTATTGCCAGCACCTATAGCAAGTGAATTATTACCACTCGCTTTTGATGCCCGTCCAATAGCTACTGCATTTTTACCAGTTACAGAGGTTTGTGCACCTATAGCTGTTGCTCCCCAGCTATCGCCAGCACCACTATAAGATACAGAAGCATTGTATCCAATAGCTGTACCAGCTTTTACTGAAGAAGTTGAATGCGACCCAACAGCAAGTGCTCCGTCTTTATTAGCAGTACTTGCTACACCAAATGATGTAGCTTCGCTACCGGAAGCCTCTGCGCTCTTACCTATAGCAGTTGCACTCGTTTCAGAGGCCGTTGCATCAGTACCAAAAGCAATTGCACTTTCGCCAGTAGACTGTGCAGCAAGACCAATTGCTATACCGTTTTTTCCGCTGGCTTTAACTTCCTTTGTAGGATTACCAGTGCTTTCAAATCCTGCACCTATAGCAATAGAACTATCACCAGTTGCTTTAGAGTAAAATCCTGCAGAAAATGCATTATGTGCACTTTCAGTATCACTACCAATAGCAACAGCTCCATTCGACTTTGCTTTTGCTCTACCAATTGCTACGGCGTTATTACCACTTGCATCAGCTTTGCTAGTACCAGCAGAAATTGCAATACCAGTAGAAGAGCTAATGCCACCACCCTTAAATGTGCCTTCAGCCTCAGCCTGCATAGCCTGTCCAGCCATCAAAGCCGCCAAAATACTAGCCACAACAATTTTCTTTTTCCCTGTTGTATTCTTTGCCAATTCAGATACTACAACGTAACATTGTTTCGACTTAGACCAAATAACTTTAAAGATTTTATTCATTTTCGCTTCCTTTTCACTAACTAACCTCTCAACTACATGAAATATATTTTCAAAAACATAATGAAGTTTAGCCCTTTGTAGAACAATAAAATCCATTAACTTCTAAAAAAATATGAATTTGATTTCATTATTTTATCATACTCCCCTCATATTTCTCAATTGTAAATTATACGGATTAAGAATATTTAATTCCTATTTCGAATTTTGTCTATTTTTATATTTTACTTATATTTACTATGTTCTATATGAATTCTTTATGTATTTTAATTCATATCGTATGTATTTTCATCATATGTAGCATTTCTGTTATTCTCATTTTCAATCCGTTATTGATTTCATACAACTTAAGCTATACCAAATTGGTTCATTTTATTCTCATTTTTTATAGAAGATTTTTGTTTAAGAAAATGTATCGATATATTTTTAAGTAACCAGATAAATTATTTAATATTGATTTATACTTTAAGTGCAAAAAAGCCACTCCTTACTGCAAGGAGTGGCTTTCATAAAATACATATACATACAAAATTATGTGTAAACTTATAAATCAGTCGTTTTTACGTATTATATTGTTGTTTTCAGAGAGAATACAAATGTACTTTGTGCAGAAGCTAAGTTGATTTTGCTATGCAAATTTTGCATATATGCCCTATACATCTCTTGTGCCTCTTCTACAGATACAATATCAAAGGTAATTCCATCCCCAATAGGCAACTGGCTAAGTCTAGGCAAATCAGCGGTAATAACGGTACCGATTTTTGTATAACCTCCCGTTGTTTGCCGATCCGCCATAAGGATAATGGGATTGCCATCAGATGGAACTTGAATGGATCCAAATACAGCGCCATCAGAGATGATATCGGCGCCATCGATGTGTTCAACAGGGGCTCCATCTAACCTAAATCCCATACGGTCGCATTGGATGGTTAATGTATAGAGTTCACTGCTAAAATTGCGAATACCCGTTTCTGTAAAGTACTTAGCTTGCGAGCCCAGTACAACGCGCAGCGGTTCATGGCATTCACGGCCGCCCCGATTAAATAGAACCGTATTAAATAAATGATTTGATTCTCTAGTATAGTCGCAGATGATAGTATCACGCATACAGTCCTTCAAACGCACTTCGTCGCCCGCCACTAAGGGACGTCCCTTAAACCCGCCAATATTCGCTTTTGTATGTGTCGCTACACTGCCGTTGATTTCGGGCACGTCGATACCTCCGGCGAAGGAAATATACATGCGCACCCCACATTGGCTAAAGCTACCAGAGATTACATCGCCGTCATGACAGACAAAAGGAATGTACCGCGGCACCTCAACATTATTAATGGTAGGCCTCATATCGGCACCTGTGAAAGCAACAATACACGTACCTTTCACCTTCAGCGTAGGGCTGAGTACAGTACACTCCAAAGCACCTACTGGTGTCGTATTCCCTACAAGAGCTTGTCCGATAGCATAGCTTTCACCATCCATAGGACCGGCCACGGGCATACCATATTGTTGAAAGCCTACGCGCCCTCCGTCTTGCACGGTGGTCATCATACCAGGCGCAACCACCTCAAATGACGCATTCTTATATTCACTTACCGCCACGGAGGTCACCTACCTTTACATGATGTACAACGGGCTTAAAAGAAGATTCCAATTTCTTAATACAGTGGAACGCACTTTCATCAATAGGAACATAGCGCACATAGTCGCCCGCCTTAAGAAGGGCCGCCTCTTCACGGGATGCATCGTACATGGACAGAGGCGTGCGTCCTATAATTTGCCATCCTCCAGGGGAATCCGACGGATAGGTACCGGTCTGCTCCCCTGCGATACCTACAGATCCTGCCGGAATATGCGTGCGAGGCGAGGACAAGCGAGGTGTAGCGATGCGCGGATCCATGCCACCTAAATAGGTAAAACCAGGGATAAAGCCCATCATGTACACGAGATAATCCGTGCCGCTATGAATGCTCACCACTTCGGCCTCTGTAAGGTGATTATGAGAGGCTACAAATCCAAGGTCTGGACCAAATTCACCACCATAGACGGTCGGTATCTCTACGACCGTTAGAAGTTCACTTTCATCAGCCCTGACAGGCTGCGTACAAATAGGTTCAAGAATATGGCACAGCTCAGCATAGGTGTAGCGCAGCGCATCATACTGAATGAGAAGAGCACAATAAGTAGGCACCATTTCAATAATCCCCTCTAAATGGAGGCTTTCAATACCCGCCACAGTCTGACGGATACACTGATTAATCTTAGGGTCAATGACTTGACCGAATTCGATGGAGATAGCACTATCCCCAACCGGAGAAATTGTGGGATTCATACGTGCCCCCTAACCTAATAATTTCGCAATACCTTGCAAGGATGTAACGCCGATATAAGCAGTCACAAGCACAACAATCCAGCCGGTATAGAATAGAATCGGATTGTGCTTATAATCCCCTACGATATTCGTCTTACGCGTTGCCAATAGCATAACGGCTAAGGTAACAGGCAAGATCAAACCGTTCACAGAGCCCGCCACAATTAATAGTGTAGCTGGTTTACCAATAAAGATAAGAATGCATGTGGACACGAAAATGAATGCCATGATGGTCAATTTTTCATACCGTTCTACCACTTTGAACAAGGTTTTAAGGAAGGATACCGATGTATAGGCAGCACCCACAACAGAGGTCAACGCTGCACAGAAGAATACGATACCAAATAATTTATGACCGATTTCACCAGCCCCAAGTAAGAACGCAGAACCTGCTGGATCCTTTGGATCTAACGCAAAGCCCATGGATACTACGCCGAGTACGGCTAAGAATAACAATATACGAACAATGGCGTCTACGGACATGCCCATGAAGGCAGCGCGACGCACATCTTTTAAATGTTCACGGCCTGTAATGCCCGCATCAATCAAGCGATGGCCGCCGGAGAATGTAATGTACCCACCTACGGTACCGCCGATAAGGGTAATCGTAGCTAGCCAAGGATAATTGGTTGGCACGATGGCATGGGTTGCAGCCTCTGCTACAGGAGGATTAGTAGAAAACGCTACATAACCGATGAGTACGAGCATCACTGTGCCCAACACTTTCGCCGTATTATCGAGAACGCCACCCATTTTAGGGGATGCAAATAATAAAATACCCAAGATACCACTGATGGCTGCTGCCGTCGTCGTATCGATGCCGAACACGATGTTAAGGCCCATGGACGCACCCCCAATATTGCCGATATTGAACGCAAGGCCCCCAAGGGAGATCAAGAATGCTACGAAGTAACCAAGGCCGGGCAATACCTTATTCGCAATATCTTGACCCCGCATTTGGGATATGCCGATGATGGTCCATACATTGAGCTGTGCAATGATGGAGAAAATAACGGACACAACAATGGCGAACGCAAAATCCGCCTGTAACTGGCCTGTAAACGCCGCCGTTTGTAACATAAATCCTGGCCCAATGGACGACGTGGCCATCAAAAATGCTGCCCCTAAGAGGACAGATAAACTCGCTTTACCTGTAATCGGTTTCATACTGACTCCTTTTATCTATTCTAATTCTATCTAATCTTATACAATCGACTGTAATCTATCGATTCTGAAAATTCGCTACCACGACACCTGCCTTAGTGAGGCCTTCACGAATATACTTTGTGAAAGCTATCGCTTTTGGATTATCGCCATGAACGCATACGGAATCGGCTGCAATATCGATTGTTTTGCCCGTATTCGTTACGACCTTGCCTTCTTGTACTATCATGAGAACCCGTTCCAAGGCCTCTTGCGGGTCTTTTATGAAAGCCCCCTCTTCCGTACGGGGCACCAAGGTGCCTTCCTCTGTATACCCTCGGTCCGCAAAGACCTCTTGGATGACAGGCATACCTCGTCGCTCTGCCTCTTTGGCGATATAACTACCGCTGAGCACCATGGCACGAACCTTGGGATTCACCGCTTCCAATCCATCTAGCACTGCATCGGCTAGGTCCGGCGTTACACACGCCATATTGTAAAAGGCACCATGCAATTTCATGTGCTGCAACTCTACATCGTACTGATTGCAAAATCCTTGCAACGCACCGAGTTGGTAGATCATATACGCCCGTGCTTCATCAGGGCTGACCGCCATCTTGCGGCGCCCAAAGCCCATCAAATCAGGATATCCCGGATGAGCCCCTACGGCTACGCCCTTCTCCTTGCACATCTTAACGGTGGCCTCCATGATGAGAGGATCCCCTGCATGCCAACCACAAGCCACATTGGCACTAGTGACATGATTTAATACCTCACTATCCATGCCCAATGTGTAATTGCCAAAGCTTTCACCTAAATCGCTATTTAAATCTATATAATGTGACATCACTATGCTCCTCTCGTTCTGTATCTTCCTTATATGCTTGGTTTTCCTTATATTCTAATTTCCCTTATATTCTTCATCTCTTCTTTAAATTCTATAGAATATAGTACCATGATTATACAAAATATATTGATACGTTATCAATGATTTTTGTCATGTATACAAAATTCATATAATAACGCAAAAAAGCACTCGACGTAATGTCGAGTGCTTTCACAATCAATAGGACTATTGTTATATGTGTGTATATGGAGAGAGTTGTAAGGGATTCAATGAAAGGGTCAATAGCCTACCGATTATTTATTGTCCTTGGATGCAGCATCATCAGCTTGTTTGCTGTCATCTGCAGATTTGTCATCATCGGTTGTGTTAGCAGTATCCTTGTCGCTGATCACGATGTGACCATCCACAACATCAGCCACCAAGTGTTTCGCATCGATGTGATCCAAGTAGTAATCAGTTACATTGTCGCGAATTTCAGATTCGATGACACGACGTAATGGACGAGCGCCCATAGTTTTGTCATAACCTTGTTCCATCAACAAATCTTTAGCTGCGTCAGTTACATCTAAGGTAATTTGTTTTTTAGCCAAAGTTTTGTTAACTTGGTCGAGCATCAAATCAACGATTTTTTTCAAATCTTCTTTACTCAATTGATTGAATTCGATAACTGCATTGAAACGGTTCAAGAATTCAGGACGGAAGAATGGAGCAATGCGGTCCATTACATCGACTTTGTTTTCATCGTCATTATCACTGCCATAACCGAAGCCTGCGTTGGATGTAGCAATGATAACAGTGTTCTTGAAGTTGACTGTGTTACCTTGACCATCTGTTAAGCGACCATCGTCCAATACTTGAAGAAGTAATGTAATAACTTGAGGGTCTGCTTTTTCAATTTCGTCGAACAATACGATGGAGTATGGATTACGACGAACGCGTTCAGTCAATGTGTTGGAGTTATCTTCGTAACCAACATAACCAGCTGTAGCACCAATCAATTTAGAAACGGCTGTGCGATCACTGTATTCGGACATATCCAAGCGGATAATAGCGTCCTTGTTACCAAACATATCAAGAGCTAATTGTTTAGCTAATTCTGTTTTACCAACACCAGTAGGACCTACGAATAAGAAGCTACCGATTGGACGGTTACCTTCGTCAAATCCTGCACGGTTACGACGGATAGCTTTAGATACAGCTTCTACTGCTTTGTCTTGACCGATAACATGAGCTTGTAAACGAGATTTCATGTCTTTCAAGCGTTCAATATCGGATGCACCCATTTGAGATACAGGGATACCAGTCATACGTTCTACCGCTTCGGCTACATCGTTAACCTTAGCCACAACCTTTTGATTATCAGTATGCTTGTCGATTTCTTCTTGCAATTTTTGAATACGCATCTTTTCGTTAATAGCGGATTCGTAATCTTCTTTTTGAGCAAACTCTTCTTGTTTTGCTTTAGCATCTGCAATATCTGCTTCTAATGTTTTAATATCAGTTACAGGATGTTGGGAAGCCAAGTGAGCTGCTGTTACATCAATTAAGTCGATAGCTTTATCTGGCAAGCTACGTTGAGGAATGTATTGTACGGAATAATCTACAGCTGCTTTCAACACTGCATCTGGCAATTCAATGTTATGATGCGCTTCGTATAATGGACGAATGCCTTGTAGAATTTTGAAAGTATCTTCTGCAGATGGGGCATTTACCTTAACTTCATTGAAACGACGCGCAAGTGCTGCGTTTTTCATGATTGTGTTACGGTATTCATCTTGAGTAGTAGCACCGATAACTGTTAATTCACCGCGGGACAAAGCAGGTTTCAAGATATCTGCCAAGCCTTTGGAGCCTTGACCATCACCTGTGGAACCAGCACCCAAGATTTGATGGATTTCGTCGAAGAACAAGATGATATTACCAGCGGCCTTAACCTCTTTGATAAGGTTTTGGATATTTTCTTCGAAGGAACCACGATATTGAGTACCAGCTTCCAAACCGGAAATATCGATGGAAATGATTTCTTTATTTTTAATCGCTGCTGGAACATCGCCATTTACAATGGCTTGTGCCAAGCCTTCTACTACAGCTGTTTTACCAACACCAGCATCGCCGACTAGAACTGGGTTGTTTTTTGTACGTCGTGCTAAGATTTCAGCAGTTTCTTGAATTTCTTTATTACGACCGATAACAGGATCAAGCTTACCATTACGAGCTTCGTCTGTTAAGTTCGTACCTAAACGAGCAAGGATACCATCCTTTTTCATTTTGCCTTGTTGAGCTGCAGCTTGTGCTGCTTGGATTTCTTCATTAGTAGGCAAATGACCTGTTTGACGATAATAAGCAAACTCTTCAGGAGTTACTTCACGACCATTAATTTTATAACGACGGTTTTCTGTGGAATAACCTCCCATATTACTCATCAATTGATTGAACAAATCACTCATGCTACCAAATTCGCTACCAAAGTTATTGAAGTTGTTGTTCATATAAATTACCTCACTTTTTCACTACAAGTATATCTATTTGACCTTTTAAGTCTCTTTAATTTCTTGCTTTATTTCTAGGTTTCTTTAACCTTATGTCATTATAATAATCTTATTAAGTCAAAAAGTCAATAGGTCAAAGTAAATATTTTTGACTTTTTTTGACTTTTATTTTAACAAATATATTTTTATTAGTGAAAATGCAGATAAATACTAGGTTTATAGGAGGTTCCCCATTTATATTTTTTTGCTTATTTTATCAAATTTCTATTGTTTGTATTGATTTATTGCCTATATAATAGATATAAAAGTCAAATATATCAAAGGAGATCAAACTATGGCACAAAATTCTTCACCCCATACCGATTCCACCGCACTCCACAACATACCTATCATGACAAGTGCTAACAACAAAGAACTAGCGAAGCGTATTAAAGACATTTCCCAGCAAGTACTAAAACGAAATTATGAACTCTATAAAGCATTGGAGAACAAATGAATACACCTAACATTCAATTCACCTTACAAGATATCTATGAGCTCCACGCCCAACTAGAAAGCGCATTTGTCCTTTCACCAGGCGTACGCGATGAAAACCTATTAGCATCAGCCGTCTATACCCCCTTTCAAACCTTTATGGAAAACGATCTATACCCATCCATCTACGACAAAGCGGCACAATTATGTTATGGCTTAGCCAACAATCATCCTTTTACAGATGGAAACAAACGAACAGCATTGCATAGCATGTATGTGTATTTAATTATCAATGGATTCGATATTACGGCAACACAACAAGACGTAGAAAACATGATCATCGATGTTGCCTCAGGTAATATGACAAATACAGAACTGGTGCAATGGTTACAGGAGAATACCGTAGAGATTGATGCAAACTAATAATTCGACAGAGATACATAGGGTTCTATAAATTAGAACAGGCCTGTTTTATTTCTAACGCGACCTATACATAGGGTTCTTCAAATTAGTACAGGCCTGTTCTATTTCTAACAAGGCACATATATAGGGTCCTTCAAATTAGTACAGGCCTGTTCTATTTCTAACAAGGCACATATATAGGTTCTTTCAAATTAGTACAGCCCTGTTCTATTTCTAACAAGTCACATATATAGGGTCCTTCAAATTAGTACAGGCCTGTTCTATTTCTAACAAGGCACATACATAGGGGCCTACAAATTAGTACACGCCTGTTCTATTTCTATCAAGGCACATACATAGGGGCCTACAAATTAGTACACGCCTGTTCTATTTCTATCAAGGCACATACA
>SKEG01000346.1_pt1 | contig 52100 bp, 40 predicted proteins | sample 4826631 | NCBI WGS metagenome assembly SKEG01 (sample SAMN11008815, study PRJNA524170) | human gut metagenome | biome: Human fecal sample; material: Feces; isolation source: fecal sample from pouch patient p26, p34, p50 | host: Homo sapiens | place: Israel: Tel-Aviv | collected 2016-11-02
ACATAAATCCCAATCAGATAACTGACAGCAGAACGGTAGATCTCCAGTGTCTGGCGGATCGGGATATTCTGTTTTCGTAATTCTACACCATAACTGGATATTATCTGCATTTTTATTTCTCCCTGATAACTCTTTTCTCAGATTCTGTTGTTTTTTCTACTACCCATGGCTATATTTTAGCACATATAGTGCCAGAAGTAAACATATGTTCTTTCTTTGAATAAAAAATTTGCGCGTCTAACTCATCACTAAAGTAACGAGAATGCGACGCGCAGTTATTCAAATTAACACCTCCTAGTACCATTGCTGATATGAATCACCTCAATATAACGATGGGATTCATACCCGTATCTGTATACAGGAATTATCTATGAAAGGATTCTTTTTGTCAAGTAAACTTCTCTATCCTTCTTTCTCTTTTCCATCATTTACTGATTTTTTATCTTTGGTTATTTCTTCATCATATGATCTTTATCCGGAATGCCCGGTTCTGTCATGTGTACCGGATCGAGGATCTGGTTGAGTTCTTCTTCATCCATCAGGTTTTCTTCCAGGATCAGGCTGCGGACCGGTTCACCTGTTTTGATGGCTTTCTTGGCAATTTCCGCTGCCTTCTGATATCCTACATGAGGATTGATCGCTGTAATGATACCCACACTGTTCTCAACCAGTTCACGGCATCTTTCTTCATTTGCCGTAATACCTGTGATGCAGTTATCAACCAGAGTTTCCACTGCATACGCCAGCGTATCAATCGACTGGAACATGCAGTAAAAAATAATCGGTTCAAATGCATTCAGTTCGAGCTGTCCGGCTTCTGCTGCCATTGTGATGGTCACATCATTTCCGATCACATTAAACGCAACCTGATTGACTACCTCAGGAATTACCGGATTTACTTTTCCCGGCATGATTGAAGAACCATTCTGCTTCGCCGGAAGATTGATTTCTCCAAAACCGGCACGCGGACCGGAAGACATCAGTCTGAGATCATTTGATATCTTTGAAAGAGTCACCGCACATGCCTTTACAGCACCTGACACAGCCACAAAAGAATCCAGATTCTGAGTAGAATCAATCAGATCAAATGCCTGAATAAAATCCATACCGGAAATCTCTGTCAGATTCGGAACAATTCTTCTCATATACATTTCATCTGCATTAATTCCTGTTCCGATGGCAGTTCCACCCATGTTCAACGCCCGCATCTCATCCATGGCTTTTTCCATACGATTGATATCACGCATGATTGCAACCGAATATGCCTTAAATTCCTGTCCCAGTCTGATCGGAACCGCATCCTGCATCTGGGTACGTCCCATTTTGATCACATGGTCAAACTCCTGCGCTTTATCGTTCAACGCTTTATGAAGGCGGAGAAGCTGCGCTTTCAGATTTTTCAGAAGACGCAGGGATGTCATCTTTCCTGCTGTCGGGATCACATCATTCGTAGACTGTCCACAGTTTACATCGTCATTCGGATGAACGATAGAGTAATCTCCTTTCTGCCCGCCCAGAATCTCGATTGCACGGTTTGCGATAACCTCGTTCGCATTCATATTCAGAGAAGTTCCGGCACCACCCTGAATAGGGTCCACAATAAATTCATCATGAAACTTACCCTCAATAATTTCATCACAGGCCTTTACGATTGCCTGTGCCTTTTTCTTATCCAGAAGCCCTACCTCACAGTTTGTAACCGCTGCCGCCTTCTTAATATAAGCCAGACTGTTAATGATCTCAGGATGCATGTTCAGCCCTGTAATGTGAAAGTTCTCTGCCGCGCGCAATGACTGCACCCCATAATATACGTCCTTCGGAACATCTTTTGCCCCGATGGAATCCCTCTCTATACGATAATCCGCTCTTTTCTTATCATTCATTTTATGATCCATTTCGTAAATCCCCCGATTTTTAATCCGGAAAACAATTACCATTCACAGCAGCAGAAAACATCTTTTGTTTTCTCACTGTATTACTGTTTTCCTGTTGCCCTTATTATAGGTATCTGCTACAATATAATCAAATACATATATTGTTATAGATAATATAGTTTTAAAATTATATTATTGTGATACTTAGAACCGTCAGGCGGATATTCGCAATCCGCTTTGCTACGCGGCTCTACACCAAATAAGTCCACATTGAAAGGAACCTACTCTATGTTTCAGGGAATGGAATATGTCTACGAAGTATATAAAGAAAAAAGTTTTTCAAAAGCAGCCGCCAGTCTTTTTATCTCTCAGCCCTCTCTCAGTGCCAATGTAAAAAGAATCGAAAAACGCATCGGCTGTCCGATTTTTGACCGCAGCACCAAACCTCTCCAGTTAACTGAATGCGGCCGGAAATATATCGAATCCGTAGAGCAGATCATGGAAATTGAAAAGAATTTCAGAGATTTTATCCGGGACTGGGGCGAGTTGAAAACCGGAACCCTCAACATCGGAGGCAGCAACTTCTTCTCCTCCTGGGTACTGCCACCCCTAATCGCAGATTTTTCCAGAAAATATCCCTTTATAAAAATCTCTCTTGTAGAAGAAAGCACTGCCAATCTCTCCCAGCTTCTCCAGACCGGAAAACTGGACTTTATGATCGACAACTGCATTCTTGATGAACGCACCTTTGACCATACTATTTACCAGAAAGAACAGCTCCTTTTGGTCGTCCCGAAAAGTTTTCCAGTAAATCAGGAACTCACGGATTATCAGATTCCCATCGAAAAAATCCGTGACAAAAGTTACCTTTCTGAACAGATCCCCGCTGTTCCTGTCAGCAAATTTACATCAGAACCTTTCATCTTCCTGAAAAACGATAATGATACCGGAAAACGCGCTTTCAATATCTGTCAGGAAAATCATTTTTCCCCGGACATAGCCTTCCAGTTAGACCAGCAGATGACTGCCTATAACATCACCTGCTCCGGAATGGGAATTACTTTTATCGGAGACATGCTCCTCTCACTCGTACCAATAAACCCAGAGCTTGTCTTTTACAAACTCCCCGGAAATACCGGCAACAGAAATGTATATTTTTACTGGAAAAAAGGACGCTACCTCAGCCGGGTCATGAATGAATTCCTGAAGATGCTCCAACTGTAATCAAGATCTGTGAGCATGACATAAAAAATCCGGATGAATATCCCCAAAAAAGATACTCATCCGGATTCTGTCACCTATCAGTCAGCACCATGTTTTCTACACATTTTCCTGCCTGTTTTTTACATATTTTTCAGGTACTCTTTTAAATATTTCTTTCACACATTTCCAGAAACGCCTTATGGATCTCATCACTCTCATCCAGTTCCGGGTGAAATGCCAGAGCAAGCTGGTTTTTATACTTCACAGCCACAATCCTGTCCTCTACTGTCGCAAGAACCTGCACACCTTTTTCCGTACCCGCTTCTGCCACATACGGTGCACGGATAAATGTCATCGGAACCTCTCCGATTCCTTCCACAACAGCCTCTGTATGAAAACTTCCAAGCTGTCTTCCGTAGGCATTACGCTTTACAGTCACAGGCATTGTCTGCAGATGTCCCTGCTCTCCGCCTTCCAGATTCTCTGCCAGCAGGATCATTCCGGCACAGGTAGCCAGGACAGGCATTCCATTCTCTATCCAGGATTTCACAGTATCGAACATTCCCAGTTCCCTGAGAAGTTTTCCCTGCACCGTACTCTCGCCTCCCGGAAGCACCAGGCCATCATAATGCTGTGCAAGATCCTCCGCCTTCCTGAGTTCCACACAGGATACTCCCAGCTTTTCAAGCTTCTTCTCATGTTCAATAAATGCACCCTGCACTGCCAAAACCGCAATCGTCATCATTTACCTCTTTCTGCCATCAGAATCTGGATCTCACTTTCGTTAATGCCAACCATGGCCTCTCCCAGATCTTCTGATAACTCTGCGATCATCTTCGCATCTGTATAGTTTGTAACCGCTTTCACGATTGCATTTGCTCTCTTTGCCGGATTTCCGGACTTAAAGATACCGGAACCAACAAACACACCTTCTGCGCCAAGCTGCATCATCAGAGCCGCATCTGTCGGAGTCGCAACACCACCTGCCGCAAAGTTTACAACCGGAAGTTTTCCATTCTTATGTACATATTCAACCAGTTCATACGGTACCTGAAACTGCTTTGCAGCTTCGAAAAGTTCATCTTCTCTCATGCTTGTAAGCTGTGCGATCGCACTGTTCATCTTACGCATATGGCGAACCGCCTGCACGATATCTCCGGTTCCAGGTTCTCCCTTTGTACGGATCATGGAAGCACCCTCATTGATTCTTCTCAGTGCCTCTCCCAGATCCTTCGCACCGCATACAAACGGAACTTTGAAATTTCTCTTATTAATATGGTAAACATCATCCGCAGGAGATAAAACTTCACTCTCATCGATATAATCAATTTCAATTGCTTCCAGCACCTGCGCCTCCACAAAATGGCCGATTCTGCACTTCGCCATAACCGGAATGGAAACTGCATTCTGGATTCCCTGGATCATCTTCGGATCACTCATTCTGGAAACTCCGCCTGCTGCACGGATATCTGCCGGAATGCGCTCCAGAGCCATAACTGCACACGCACCTGCTGCCTCTGCGATCTTCGCCTGCTCCGGTGTGGTAACATCCATGATAACACCACCCTTTAACATCTGTGCAAGCTGCTTATTTAATTCATATCTGTTTTCCATGTGAAAATCCTCCTGTCTTTCATTTACTTCTGATTCTTTTTCTAATTTTCTTTCTGATTTTCTTTCCCCTCGAAAGTCCATATTTCCAAATCCTGCCATCTTTCCCTTACAAAAAAGAAATCACGGAATCCTTATTTTCTTCTGTACGAATCAGCATGGACAGAGTATAATGCAAATGTGATTATATTTAAATTGTCAAATCAAATATATTCAGTAAGGTCAGATTGGAGAAACTATCACAGATGATTACCTACAATTTCACAAATACAGGGTCAGATTCCCTTTACGAATATTTATATAAATGCATCAAAAACGACATATTACAGGGAAATATCAGGCCCGGAGAGAAATTACCGTCCAAACGCTCTTTTGCAAAAAATCTGGGTATAAGCGTAATCACAGTGGAAAACGCCTATGAACAGCTTATCGCAGAAGGATACATCTATTCCATGCCAAAAAGAGGATTCTATGTCACGGATTTCAAGAAAGCCATAGAGATTGAAAAGAAAAGTATCACAAAAGAAATCGTTTCTCTCACAGGCGGAGATTCCGGATACCTGGCTGATTTTTCCAGTAACCAGACACAGTATGAACTTTTTCCCTTCACAATCTGGACAAAAATGGTCCGTGAAGTATTAAACGAAAATCAGATGCAGCTTATGACCAATCCCCCATGCGGCGGAATCCTCTTCCTCCGTGAGGCAATCGCCACCTACCTGAAAGAATTTCGCGGAATGACTGTTCTGCCCGAACAGATCATTGTCGGAGCCGGTACAGAATACCTCTACGGACTCCTGATTCAGCTTTTCGGCAAAGATAAAATCTATGCTGTGGAAAATCCCGGATACCGCAAAATCCCCCAGATCTACAAAAGCTGGCAGGTACCGTGTGAGTACATTAACATGGACAGCGACGGTGTAAAAGTCTCCGAACTGGAAGAAAAAAAGGCAGATATCGTCCATATCTCCCCTTCCCATCACTATCCGACCGGAATCGTCATGCCGATCAGCAGACGCTATGAACTTCTCGGCTGGGCTTCCAAAAATGAAAACCACTACATCATCGAAGATGACTACGACAGCGAACTCCGTCTGAGCGGACAGCCCATCCCCACCCTCCAGAGTATTGATGTCTCCGATAAAGTCATCTACATGAACACCTTTACCAAAACACTCTCCTCCACGGTCCGTATCAGCTACATGGTCCTGCCCGGGCAGCTTCTGGACGAATTTTACAAAAAACTCTCCTTCTACTCCTGTACTGTTTCCAACTTCGAACAATACACCCTGGCAAAATTTATTCAGGAAGGTTATTTCGAGAAACATATCAACAGACTGAGAAATTACTATCACTCCAAACGCGATACCCTGATCACTGCCATCCGCAGCAGCCGCTTAAACGAGTCCGTCACCATCTCAGGAGAAGAAGCAGGTGTCCATTTCCTCATGGAGATCAACACCTCCCAACCGGAAGAAACCCTGATCCAGTCCGCACTCACCCAGGGAATCCGCCTCTCCCCCCTCTCAGCCTACTACCACATCCCCCAGGAGGCCCCGGACAACGTATACATTATGAATTATTCCTCTATTGAAATAGACAATATCAAAGAAATCATTCAGAAACTGAGCCAGTGTATCTATAGCAATTCCATAAAATACTTTAACTGATCCCATTCATCAGAGTGTGAAGCAACTTACGAACACCACCTGGCTCCATTCAAAATTAATTTTGCAGAAATCCCCCGTCAAAAAAGGGATATGGTTTGTCTCTCAGAAACCATACCCCTTTTTACTCTTCTCTATTCTTTTTTATTTTTCTCTATTCACCCAAAGCTCTTACTGCTTCTGTAAAGTCCTCGATCAGATCCCGGATATCCTCAATTCCCACACTGATCCGGATTGTATCCTCATAAACACCAGCCTCAGCCATCGCTTCCTCCGTACTGTGAATATAAATCGTAGATGCCGGGTGGATCACCAGAGTTCTCACGTCACCGATATTGGTGGCGATCTTCACATATTTCAGATGATTGATCAACTGATAAGCCCGCTCCTTAGAACCGGTACGGATCGTCAGAATTGCTCCGCCCTTACCGCCAAACTGCTCATTCGCAAGTTCTCTGTACGGACTGGATTCCAGCAGCGGATAATTCACAGACACATCCTCCAGCTTCTCCAGTGCCTGCGCAAGCTGGAATGCATTGTCGCATTCTCTCTGCATACGCAGCCCCAGCGTCTCCATTCCAACTACATTCAGATACGCATTCATCGGAGACAGACAGCCGCCCATATTTCTCCAGATTCCATTCCTCAGTTTCACCAGATAAGCAAATTTACCATACTTCCTGTATTCCTTCATTCCCGGATATCTCTCCGGATTCCAGGAAAACTTACCACCGTCAATGATCATTCCACTGATCGCATCCCCGCTTCCGTTGATATATTTAGAAGTAGAATGAACAACCACATCCGCCCCATACTCAATCGGACGGATCAGATACGGTGTCGCCGTAGTGCTGTCCACGATCAGCGGAATCCCCTTCTCATGCAGAAACTCAGAAGTCTCCTTCACATCCATGACATTCAGTGCCGGATTACCAATCAGCTCACCAAACACCACCTTCGTATTCTCCGTGATCAGCGGCTCGATCAGTGCTTTCTCCACTCTGGGAATAAAATTCACCTTAATCCCAAATACCTCCAAATCATAAAGAAGATCCAATGTACCGCCAAACAAGGCACTCCCCGCGATCACTTCATCCCCACTCTGCAAAATATTCAGCAAAGACAGCGTAACCGCAGACATTCCGGAAGAACAGGCAACCCCTCCGATTCCCCCTTCCAGCTCATTCACTCTTCTCTCAAATGCATCCACTGTAGGATTGGCAATCCTGGAATATGCAAAACCCGGTGCCCTGTTCTGGAAAACCTTCTCCAGCTGCTCCGATGACTCATACGCAAACGCATTCGCAAAACTGACCGGAGGTACTGTCGAACCATTCGCATAACTGTCCACTGCTGTTCCATGTAATAATTTAGTCTGAAATTCCATAGTCCTAATTCCCTTCATATGTTTTAATATATAAATAGCCCTGGGTATCATTCCCTGGGTATCATGTCCTGAAATTATTCATATTTTTCCTATCATTTTTATATGAATAGAAGTATAACTACTTTTCCAAAAAATGTCAACAAAATTTATTTCCATTCTCAACTCAAAAAAATCGCCAGAATATTTTTCAAAAATTCTCTGAAAACCATAGAAAATTCTCACATTATCTGATAAAATCAAACTAGCAATTTACTATAAATTCCGCATATGATTGATACATCAGATAAAGGAGGATTTCATAATGAGAAAAGGAAAAAAACATCTAAAAAAAGCAACCGCCCTCTGCGCAGCAGCCATCCTTACTGCCACAGCAGCCCCTTCCGCCGCTTACGCAGCCGACTCCTACGCAGACACCGAAAAAGCAAACTGGGCAGAATCCGTAAAAAATTTCACAGATTCCTACGCAGACACCCTGAACCAGTACGACACCCTCCTCTCCGGAACCACCTCCGACATCACCCTGAAACTGGAAGATTCCGGCCGCTCCCTGCTCGGCTTCATCGCCCCGTTCGATGTCTCCTGGCTGAACGACATCACCTTCACAACAGATGTCACCGTAAAAGACGGTCAGGAAGGTGTCCTTATGAAAGCACTTTTAAACGGCACCCAGATCTGTACCATCGAATACTATCTGGATTCCGAATCCCAGGATGTCTATATGCGTATCCCGGAACTTTCCGACAAATACTTCAAAACCAACCTCCAGGATGCCGCAGATGCCCAGTCCACAGCCATCGAAGAAGCCGAATCTTCCCTTTCCGATGACTCTGCCGCATCTGCCATCACAGACAAAGTTCTGAATTCTGGCACCTACACCTGGAGCACGAACCTCTCCCTCGCCATGATGTCAGACTTCACCGGACTTTTACCGGAAGCCTCCGTTGTAGAAGAACTCCTGAACAGATACTCCACCCTCGTCTTCGACAACATGAACGAGCAGGACAGCACCACCGAAACTCTGACCGCCCAGGGCATCAGCGAAGACTGCACCGTATATGAAGCCCGGATTTCCCAGGACGATGCCTTAAAAATGGCAACCGCTATCCTCGAATCCGCAAAATCCGACAAAGAAATCGAAGGCATCCTCGAAACCTGGAGCCAGAAACTTCCGGACAGCGAAGGACTCTACGACAAATTCTTAAGTTCCGTAGAATCCGGCCTCGCCTCCCTGAAAGAAGCAGATACTTCCGATGACTCCGAAACCTCAGATGAGGCTGACGACTACATCACCTCCAGAATCTGGGTAAACGCAGACGGCCAGATCGCAGGACGTGAACTTTCCGTCCACTCAGACGGAACCGAATCTCCGGTCATCACCTGGCAGATGCCAAAATCAGATTCCGGTTTCGGATATCTCCTCTCCTACAAAGATTCCGATAACGGCGAATTTGCCCTCACAGGAAGCGGCACCATTGACGGCGATCTCCTGAACGGAACCTACCAGTTCAGCGCAGACGGAACTCCTTACGCCAACATTGAGCTGAAAGATTACGACACTGCTTCTGCAAAAAAAGGCGACCTCAACGGAAATTATACCATTACACTGATTTCTTCCGATGAAAACGACTCCATGGCTGCGCTTGCAAACTTCGCCCTGATCATGGACCTGACATCCGCAGATACCTCCGGTGCCATTGATCTTTCCATTACCAGCGCAGGCAGCACCCTCGGAACACTCAGTATCACCTCCGAACCAGGCGATGGCGTTGAAATTCCGGATCTGACATCCATCACTGATGCCTACGACGTCACAGATGAAGATGCTATGACAGAATATGCTTCCGGTCTCGATTTCACTGCACTGATGAGCAACCTCACAGACGCAGGAGTTCCTGACGAAGTGATCACCTACATCCTCAGTGGCGGAAGTTCTGCCGGGGATGGAACTTCTGTAACTATCAACGAAGATACAGACAGTGAAACCGCTTCCGACAGTCTCGAATCAGACACAGAAGAAGCCACTTCCGACGCCGCATAAGATTACTACTACAGATTCAGCCACCTCTCGTTGTATCATGTATCATATATCATAAATACATCAGGAAACAGCCTGGTATTTCCCGTTTGATCTCACAGGAAATATCAGGCTGTCAAACGCTGTGAGCAAATGACTCAGGGACATCCTGTTTCATCATTCACAAAAATCAAAAATAATCAGATGAGGAAATCAAAGCAATGAAAACTACAGCAGATCTCGGAAAAGATTCCGTATGTTCTCTGGTACTCAAACTTGCGCTTCCTGCCATGGTCGCGCAGTTTGTCAATGTACTTTACAGCATCATCGACCGCATGTACATCGGTCACATCGCAGGAGACGGCGCCCTGGCACTGGCAGGCGCCGGTATCTGCGGACCCATTGTCACTTTACTGACCTCCTTCGGCACCCTTGTAGGGCTCGGAGGCTCTATCACCATGGGAATCCGCATGGGCGAAAAAAATACTAAAAAAGCAGAGCAGGTACTGGCAAATTCTTTTCTCATGCTCAGTATCTTCTCTGTCCTTCTGACCGTCAGTTTTCTCCTGTTAAAGAGCAGACTGCTTATGTGGTTCGGAGCAAGTGAAACAACCTTTCCCTACGCCAACACCTACCTGACCATCTACACAGCCGGAACTTTTTTCGCACTGATGGCTACCGGTTTAAACTACTTTATCAACTGTCAGGGATTCGCCTTTATGGGAATGTTTACCGTACTGATCGGCGCAGGCTGCAACATCGTTCTGGACCCGGTCTTTATTTTTGGATTCCACCTCGGTATCGTAGGTGCCGCCGTAGCTACCGTTATTTCACAGATCATCTCCTGTGCCTTCGCCATGAGCTTTCTCTTTGGCAGAAAAGTCCCGGTCCGTATCACCTTTGGGCAATATGATCTGAAACTGATGCTCAGAATCCTCTATCTTGGATTCTCCCCGTTTCTGATCCTGGCAACGGACAGCCTGATCCTGATCATCATGAACACCGTTCTTCAGAAATACGGTGGTGCCTCACAGGGTGATATGCTCATTACCTGCGCAACCATCGCCCAGAGTTACATGCTCCTGATCACTTCTCCGATGCTTGGGATCAGCGGTGGAACACAGGCTATTTTAAGCTACAACTACGGAGCGCGGCGGGCTGACCGGGTAAAAAAAGCAGAAAAGAACATTCTGGGGCTGATGCTTATCTTTACCACCATCATGTTCCTTTTATCCCGGCTGGTTTCCCGGTTCTTTGTTCTTTTATTTACTTCAGATCCGCAGTATACCGATTTCTCTGTCTGGGCGATCCGCACCTATACGATGATGATCATTCCTCTGAGTTTCCAGTATGTCTTCGTGGACGGTCTGACTGCCCTGGAGCGCCCGAAAACTGCACTGGCACTCTCTGTAACCAGAAAAAGCCTTTTTGTATTGAGTGCAATCCTCCTGCCGTACTTCTTCGAAGCAAAAACTGCATTTTTCGCAGAACCACTTTCCGATGGTATCTGTTCTGTGCTTTCCACAGTCGTATTCCTGCTGATCATTAACCGGCACCTCGCTGCACGCTGCCAGACAGCCTGAGACATCCCGCACTCAAAAACCATCATACACAAAAATCCCCGATTCTGTTCTACCTCATCAGCAGTACACAGAACCGGGGATTTCTTTCTATTCACTATTTATTTTCTTCTTCCTGTCAAAGGAACATCCTCTTTATCGCTTATTACTTTTCACAATAGCACCTTAGAGTTGTCTGATCCGGTGAAATCAAACCCGAAGCAGACGATTCCAGTAATATTTAATTCCACCAGCTACCACCAGTGCAGTTACCAGCTCACAGATCCAGAACGCATTCCATACCGCTCCTGCACCTGCAAAAGAACTCAGCACATACGCAGCCGGAATGATCACGATAATATATCGAAGCAGCGAGATCACCAGTGACTGGGTTCCTTTTCCCAGACCTTCCAGTGCCCCGGAAGCCGTAACAGAAACTGCAGAAGGAATAAATCCGATACTGATAATCCGCAGTGCGGAAGCACCCAGACGCATCGTTTCCGGATTCTCTGTAAACAGACTCATCAGCGGACCGGATGCCGCGAAACAGATGATCGTTCCGGCCAGCATGATCAGACCATTCAGGCAGAGAGAAAGTCCGAATATCTTTTTCACACGTTTTGTCTCTCCTGCACCGTAGTTATAGCCCATCAGCGGACGCATTCCCTGCACAATACCACTTGCAGGCAGATACAGGAATGTCTGCAGCTTATAATAAATTCCCAGAACCACAACGTAGCTTCCGGAGAATGCAGAAAGAATCTGGTTCAGGAAGGAAATCAGTACAGATGGCAGTGCAATGTTTAATACCGCCGGAATCCCTACCATATATAATTTCGCGTCAATATTTTTATCCAGTTTCAGATATTTTCTTCCCAGTTCCACCGGAAGCTCATATTTCTTATATGCCACCAGATAAACCACAACTGTAAACACCTGTCCAAGTCCCGTAGCCAGCGCCGCTCCCCGGATACCCATTTTCGGGAAAAATCCTACACCAAAGATCAGCAGCGGGTCCAGAATAATATTGGAAATACATCCCACAAGCAGGCTGACCATCGTAATTTTCATCTGTCCGACTGCCTGGAAAATTTTCTCAAAAGACAGGCTGACCATAATGATCACGGAAAAAGAAAACGCGATCGTAGAATACTGTGTTCCCAGTGAGATCACATCCTGCTCCTGCGTAAACATTCGTAAGAACATCGGCATAAACGGAATACAGAGAATCGTCATGACCACTCCGTGTAAAATATTAAGCAGCATCCCATGTGTCGCCGCAATATTCGCATTCTTAAGGTTCTTTGCTCCAAGCTGATAAGAAATCTGCGCATTGATTCCGACTCCGAAACCGATTGCGATCGCATTGATAAAGTTCTGCACCGGATATACCAGAGACAGTGCCGTCATCGCCTGTTCACTGATCTTTGCCACAAAAAAGCTGTCCACGATATTGTACAGTGAATTTACCAGCATGGACAATACCATTGGCATCGCCATGGAAGCCAGCAGCGGCAGCACCGGTTTTTCCTTCATAAACGTGTTGTTCATGTGTTATCTCCTCCTTCTTTTATAAGTTCTTTTCGTTGTTTTTTCGTTACTGTTATTTCATTACCTTTTATTCGGCGCAAAAAAACACCACACAATCATCAGCACAGTTCTGTACGATAATTGTGTGGCGAAAAAAGTTTCTGTTCTTTACAGAGACTGAAAAATCCACACCAGTTTTGGTGTGATAAACATATCATAAATTACAATTATCTGTCAAGTCCGGTTTTTCGGAACCGGCAGGCAGCATTCTGTCATTGTTACGGTTCCCCCGTGCCCGATAATCTGTCATCTTTCCGGAAACAGCACAGCTTACAGATATCTGTTACGGTTCATTTCCTGTACAATAACTCTCAATCCATTTCACCGCATTCTCCTGATCCGGTGCTGTCACAGGTACGGCGATACACATCGGCTCATAATTTACTCCCAGTTTCTCTGCAAGCTCACTGTCTGTCAGAGTAATATGCGTCTTATCCGTCTGTGTACCGAAAGATGCGAAGGTATCCTCTCCCAGAAGTTCTTCCAGATCTGCAAACGGCTCATTCTGATTCAGATTTGTATAAAGTGCTTCCGGCATGACCATCACGTCTATGCTTCCAGCCTGAACCTGTGCGACATAAGCCATCTGTGCAGAATAGTCAAACTCGTCTCCGTCTGCATTGGTCGTAAGGTTTACACCAATATCCACTTTGCTGTAAGGGTCGTCTCCGTAGCCAAGATTCTCCCTGATCTCTTCTTCCAGTGCATCCGTGTCATTTCCAAAAGAATTTACAACCGTTATGGAAAACACAGACTTGATCTTTGCCTGTTCACAATAATCTTTGGCTGCAAATACAAGGGCAATCGCTGCGATCACTCCGAAGATCACCGGCTTATAATACATCCAGATGTATTCCAGCCTCTTTCCCATGCCCATTCCTTTTAACTTTTCCTTTTCAATCAGGCGTCGTTCCTTCTTCGACAGATCCGACTCATTCTTGATCTCCGGATTCAGCACACTTTCGTCATGCTGCACTGTCGCATTTCCTTTCTTCTCCCTCTGTCCTCTGTCCTGATTCTGTTCTGCCATTTTTTCTCCTTTGCACTTTTTTGTATCACTCTATTTTCTGTAGGGTTTGCTGATTACTATACCACATTTTTCTCCTGATGAACAGAATCTGCATCGGAGAAAATCCACAAAAAATATAAAAGTAACCGTGATTCCCAGTACAAGCAGCGGTCTTGTCCAACGGTAGAGCATATTATCACTGACTTTCAGAAAAGCTGCCAGTAGTTTCACACAGTCTGCCACTGCCGGGTGGCACAGGTACAGGACAAATGCATATTTTTCTCCTGTTTTCATCAATATCTGCTCTGCCTTTTTCCAAATTCCAGAGATATATATACGACTTATTGTCGCAACACCCATATCTGCTTCCTCTGATCTATTGATTCTGTCTGCATCACCTTCTGTTTCTGTACCAGATTTTCTCTGTCCGCCAGACAAAATAATAAAAACAAACAGACAGATCAACATCACACAGGTCCCCACATAAATCTCTCTCGCATCCTGCCAGTGATATTCTCCTATGCTGATTACAGCCCCCACCACAATTCCTGCTGGCAATATCTTTCCTTCCTGTCTCCATTTTCCTTGACATTCGTGGATCATCTGTCCCAGAAGATAGAAAGGCATTCCTGTGTACAGATAATTGCGATACTCCATGGTATGGTAAAATCCGCCATACATCCTGCATATTTCAGCTCTCCATAATAAAATGCCAAGCAGAACCGGAATACACGCATAAGCCAGTTTTCTCAGATGAAACTTCTCAATAAAGTAATCCAGGACATAACAGTACAGCAATGCCGGAAGGAACCAGAGATGGGCTCTGATCTGCGAAGTGCTGTTATATCTTATAAATTCTTTTATATGCTGGCTTTCAACAGCTTCCTGCATCCGGGAAAAAATACTTTTTTCCTCTATTCCTGTCATCAGAACTTCCCAGATAATGTAAAAAAGCACTGCAATCAGAAACAGGCGTAGAATATGACATATTTTTAAAATTATTTTGTCTGTAATATTTTTTTTCTTTTTTTCATCAGTGTTCTTCGCATCCCCGTGCTTTACATCATATCTCTTTGCATCGCAGCAGTTTACTCCCCGACTTTTCTCAGCATAATAGCAGAAATAACCGGATATCATAAAGAAAAACGGAACTGCAAATCTGGCAATCACCTTTATGATCTGTCCTGTTTCTCCCGGAAATCCCACATGTATGAACACTACAAAGCAGGCTGCTACCGCTTTCACAGCATCCAGATTTTTGTTTCTCATCGATTTCTCACCTGTATCCTATATTTTTATGATTTCTGTCGCTTTTTACCTGCAACCATTCCATAGAATCCTGAAGCGTAGAATCCTGAATCACAGAACCCTGGACCACAGAATCCTAAATCATAGAATCCCAAACCACAGAATCCCGAGTCTTTATCATATCCCTCAGGATTCCTGCTGTCAATCATCGCGTCCCATACACCCATAACACCCATACACTCAGTAAGATGCCATCAGCCAGCTTTTCTCCACTCTCGCCAGCAGTCTTGCATTGTGATATGCCATGCGCAAAGTCAGGCAGGTGCGTCCCAGATATTTACTTCCATCTGCTGTTTTCATGCAGGCAAGTGCCAGATCCGGTCGTCCGGGATGCCGCAGGCAGATAGGGATCAGAAGCTGAATCGAATGGTTGTAATACTGCGGGATTGCAGTTCTGTAATCTGCTTCCAGCATTCTTCTGGTCTGCCTGAGTGCTCCGTCAAAAAGCTGGAGCCGCATACTGCTCTCCCTCACCTCTTTTGGCAGACGTGCCGCATTCTCCTCATCTCCGAAAATATGGTCATACTGGGGAATCACCGGCAGATTCGTGTCAAATACCAGATCTGAAGGATTTTCCACATAGCTTGCCTTCTCCGGCAGGCTGGTAATTCCTTCCTTTAATAAATAGTACTCCGTGTAAAATCCATCCAGAAACCATGACTGCCTGTCCGGAACCAGATTGGGAATAAAATAGGCATAGATTGGCTGATAATAGCAATTAAAGAGTCCTGTATTAAAAATCGCATAATTTTCTTTTTCCCATACCTTCTTCTCCTCATAGAGGCGTTTAAATGTGTGTTCCAGATATCCTTTCAGGATTCCGTTATCTGCTGTGTCAGAAAAACTCCACCGTTCCGGGACCATCCTTGCCAGATTCTGAATCTGACGGTTATAGTCGCCACAGTAGGTAAAATCAAATAAATTCATCAGGGTCCTCCTGTTCCTGCACTTTTTACTGTTCTCTTTATTATATTGTATTTTGGAAAAATTCTGGCAGAACTGCCGGATTATGATTTGTGAGAAAAGTCTGTGTCACTGTCTGCTTTATATTCAGCAGCAAATACATTCAAAGCCTCCGCGGATTCTGACCTTGAAGTGATAACAACTTTTTTCTACTATAGCACAGGTAAAATAAAATAACAAGCATTCCCGCAGTTTTATGCTATAATATTTTCACGATAAGAATTACGTGAACTGCTTTAGCAGCGTAACTCTTCACAGATATCAGTTCAGGGGCAAACTCTTAACGCTGACATCGCTGACATCTTTTCATGACATTTTCGTAATATTAAGAAAGGATTTATTTATGAAAAAAGACGGCTATTACTCCTCCGGCGAATTTGCGCGGATGGCTCATGTGACGCTCCGCACCATCCGCTATTATGATAAACAGGATATTCTGAAACCTTCCTATGTAACAGAATCAGGGGCACGTTTTTATACAGATGAGGATTTCGCCAGACTTTCCCAGATCCTCCTTCTGAAATATCTTGGTTTTTCTCTGGATGATATCCGGGAAATGACCATTGATGATTCAGATTATCACTTTATGGAAAATTCCCTGAATATTCAGCTCAAACTGGTGCGTGACCGGATCGAACAGATGCAGCTTGTGGAAAAAGCCATCCAGGATACCACAGAAGCCATCCGTTCCCGCCATGCGATTGACTGGAGTCAGATGCTGGACCTGATTCACCTGACAGGAATGGAAAAGAGCATGAAAAACCAGTACCAGAACGCTTCCAACATTTCCTCCCGTATCAATCTCCACAGCCTGTACTCTCAGAATCAGCAGGGATGGTTTCCCTGGATTTATGAAAAATGCCAGATCCGTTCCGGTATGAAGATTCTGGAACTTGGATGCGGAGACGGTGCTTTATGGACACAGAATATCCGGTATCTTCCCCGAAAGATCTCCGTGACACTTTCGGATCTCTCCTCAGGAATGCTCCGCGATGCCAGACGTGCCATCGGCCGGAAAGATGAACGATTTTCTTTTGAAGTTTTTAACTGTGCAGACATTCCGTATCCGGATGCTTCTTTTGATCTCGTGATCGCTAATCATCTTCTTTTCTACTGCGAAGATATTCCAACCGTCTGCCGTGAAATCAGACGGGTACTGATTCCCGGCGGCAGACTTGTGTGCAGCACTTATGGAAGCTGCCATATGCAGGAAGTCAGCCAGCTTGTCCAGGATTTTGACAACCGTATCGTTCTGTCCGCAGACCGGCTCTATGAACGTTTTGGAAGAGAAAACGGGGCACAGATCCTTACTCCGTATTTTTCCGGCATTACCTGGGAATCCTATGAAGACTCCCTTCTTGTACCGGACGCAGAACCGCTGATCTCCTACATCCTTTCCTGCCATGGAAATCAGAATCAGTACCTTCTGGACAAATATACCGATTTCCGTGGATTTGTCTCCCGGAAAGTGAAAGGTGGATTCCATATCACCAAGGATGCCGGTATTTTTCTTTGTGAAAAATAACCAAAATTTAAAATTTTTGTAAAAAGTACTTGAAGGTGACCTTAGGTCACCTTTTATAATATGTTTACCAAATGAAACTGGTACCTGTCAGTAAGATACCAGAGCGACCCGTTAACAGTTACTGTTCCCTCTGTTCTCAGTAATACGCTTCACGGGATACTGCCAGCGAACAGTAACTATCAATATTCAAATGAAAAAGGAGAATACGCAATGAAAGGTATTATTTTAGCAGGCGGTTCCGGCACACGCCTTTACCCGCTTACCATGGTAACATCCAAACAACTTCTGCCAATCTATGATAAACCAATGATCTACTATCCAATGTCTGTACTGATGAATGCAGGAATCCGTGACATTCTGATCATCTCTACTCCGCAGGATACTCCTCGTTTCGAGGAACTTCTCGGTGACGGACATCAGTTTGGTGTTCATCTTACCTATGCCGTACAGCCAAGCCCGGACGGACTTGCTCAGGCATTTATCATCGGTGAGGAATTTATCGGCAATGATACCGTTGCCATGGTTCTCGGTGACAACATTTTCGCGGGACATGGTCTCAAGAAGAGACTCAAAGTTGCCGTACAGAACGCAGAATCCGGCGAAGGTGCTACTGTATTCGGATACTATGTAGATGATCCGGAGAGATTCGGTATCGTAGAATTTGACCACGAAGGCAAAGCGATCTCTATCGAAGAAAAGCCGGAACATCCAAAGAGCAATTACTGCGTAACAGGTTTATACTTCTATGACAACCGCGTTGTAGAATATGCAAAAAATCTGAAACCAAGTGCCAGAGGCGAACTTGAGATCACAGATCTCAACCGTATCTATCTGGAAAAGGGTGAATTGAACGTAGAACTTCTCGGCCAGGGATTCACATGGCTGGATACCGGTACACATGAAAGCCTCGTGGAAGCTACCAATTTCGTAAAAACAATGGAAAGCCACCAGCACCGCAAGATCGGTTGCCTGGAAGAGATTGCATATCTCAATGGCTGGATCACAAAAGAAGAGGTACTGGAAGTTTATGAAGTACTGAAGAAAAATCAGTATGGTCAGTATCTGAAAGACGTTCTGGATGGCAAATATCTGGATGTCCTTCACTGATTGATTCAGAATCAACTTCTGAGCATTTGCCTGCAATACTTTTTTCTCTGTAATCTGTCGGCAGTTCCGCCTATGACAGATTACAGCAGAATACTTATATTATTTATAATTTATAAAATCAAAGGAGAATTTCAATGAACATTATCGTAACCGGCGGTGCCGGATTTATCGGAAGTAACTTTATTTTTCACATGTTAAAAAAATACCCGGACTATCGTATTATCTGTCTGGACTGCCTGACATATGCAGGAAACCTTTCCACTCTTGCACCGGTTATGGACAACCCGAATTTCCGTTTTGTAAAAGAAAGCATTACAGACCGTGAAGCAGTTTACAAACTTTTCGAAGAAGAACATCCGGACATGGTTGTAAACTTCGCAGCAGAGAGCCACGTAGACCGTTCCATCGAGAACCCGGAAGTTTTCCTTACCACAAATATCATCGGTACTGCTGTCCTTATGGATGCATGCCGCAAATACGGAATCAAACGTTACCATCAGGTATCCACTGATGAAGTTTACGGAGATCTGCCGTTAGACAGACCTGACCTGTTCTTCACAGAGGAAACTCCGATCCACACAAGCAGCCCTTACAGCTCTTCCAAAGCTTCTGCCGACCTTCTGGTACTTGCTTACCACAGAACTTACGGACTGCCTGTATCCATCAGCCGCTGCTCCAACAACTACGGCCCATATCATTTCCCGGAAAAACTGATCCCGTTAATGATCGCCAATGCCTTAAATGACAAACCACTTCCGGTATACGGAACAGGTGAAAATGTTCGTGACTGGCTCTATGTAGAAGACCACTGTCGTGCCATTGATCTGATCATCCACAAAGGACGTGTAGGCGAAGTTTACAATGTAGGCGGACACAATGAAATGACAAACATTGATATCGTTAAGATCATCTGCAAAGAACTTGGCAAACCGGAAAGCCTGATCACATACGTTGCAGACCGTAAAGGCCATGATATGCGTTATGCGATCGACCCTACCAAGATCCACAACGAACTTGGATGGTTACCGGAAACCAAATTTGCAGACGGTATCAAGAAAACAATCAAATGGTATCTGGAAAACAAGGAATGGTGGGAAACTATCATCTCCGGCGAATACCAGAACTACTATGAAAAAATGTACGCACACCGCGGGGAGGCATAAATTATGAGAGTTTTTGTAACAGGTGTAGGCGGCCAGCTCGGACATGATGTTATGAATGAACTTGCAAAACGCGGCTATGAAGGTGTGGGAAGTGACATCGCTCCTTCCTACAGCGGAATCGCTGACGGTACTGCCGTTACCACAATGCCTTATGTACAGATGGATATCACAGACAAAGCTTCTGTGGAAAAAGTCATCAAAGAGGCAAATGTCGATGCAGTCGTTCACTGTGCTGCATGGACAGCCGTAGACGCTGCTGAAGATGAGGAAAATCAGCCGAAGGTCCGTCTGGTAAATGTAACCGGAACCCAGAATATCGCAGATGTCTGCAAAGAACTTGACATCAAGATGCTGTACCTCTCCACTGACTATGTATTTGACGGTCAGGGAACCACTCCGTGGGAGCCGGACTGCAAAGATTACAAACCATTAAATGTCTATGGTCAGACAAAACTGGACGGTGAACTTGCTGTCTCCGGTACCGTAGATAAGTTCTTTATCGTCCGTATCGCATGGGTATTCGGAAAAAACGGCAAAAACTTTATCAAGACCATGATCAATCTCGGAAAAACACACGATACCCTTTCCGTAGTAAACGATCAGATCGGTACCCCAACTTATACCTATGACCTTGCAAGACTGCTGGTTGATATGATCGAGACAGAGAAATACGGTTACTATCACGCAACCAACGAGGGCGGCTATATCAGCTGGTATGATTTCACAAAAGAGATCTTCCGTCAGGCTGCTGCCATGGGACACCCGGAATATCTCCCGGAAAACATGACAGTCAACTCCGTCACAACTGCTGAATATGGTGCTTCCAAGGCAGCCAGACCATTCAACAGCCGTCTGGACAAGAGCAAACTGACAGCCAATGGCTTCACCCCTCTTCCAACCTGGCAGGATGCGCTGGGACGTTATCTGAAAGAACTGGATTTCTAAATCATCTCAGTTAAAAATAAGCAATCTAAGATTTATACAAAAGAATCCGCCGAAATATTTTTCTAAATATTCTGGCGGATTTTTTATGTTCTTCATAAGAATAACTCAATTATCAAATATACAGTCAGGCGGATTTTCACAATCCGTAATTTATTTCTTCCTCTATATCAAAAAAGTCCTCGGCATCTATTTTCGCAATAGAAACAGAGGACTTTGCTAATTCAGTTAAAACAATTCAACTTATTATGCTACAGCCTTATTTTTCTGCATTTTCTGCCATGCACATCCAGCTACAATAAGAAGGATTCCCACAATATCTGTCATAAGAGTCGGATCGATCAGCATCAGTCCTCCTACAGCCAGCATAATACGAATCAGTACCGACATTTTTCTGAACAGATAGCCTTCCAGTGATGCTGACAGACCAAATACACCGATCAGTGAAGTGATAAAGATCTGAACTACACTGACAGCAGTGGTATCAATCAGAAGCATGGACGGGTTAAAGCAGAATACATACGGTACGATAAATACTGCAATTGCCAGCTTGGAAGCCGTAAATGCAGTTTTCATCGGGTTTGACTTCGCAATCGCAGAACCAGCATAGGCGGCAAGTGCTACCGGCGGTGTGATATCTGCTACGATACCAAAGTAAAATACGAAGAAGTGGGCTGCCAGGATCGGCACTCCCATACGAACCAGGATCGGTGCACAGGTTGCTGCCATAATACAGTAGTTCGCAGTTGTCGGAACACCCATACCAAGTACGATACAGCAAAGCATTGTAAGGAACAGTGCGATGATCAGTCTTCCGTTTGCAACACCGATGATTCCGTTGATCAGGTCATTTGCAAGACCTGTCATAGTGATGGAACCGGAGATAATACCTGCAACGCCGCAGGCTACTGCTACGGAAATAACGCCTCTGCCGCCTGCTTCCAGCGCATCCAGACACTTGGAAACACTGATTCTGTTCTCTTTGTCAAACAGACTTACCACGATAGAAAGAATGATCGCATAGCTTGCAGCTTTCTGCATGGTCATGTAGTTTCCTGATACCCAGACAACCAGCATAACCAGTGGTAACAGCAGGTAAATCTTTCGGATCAGGATCTTAAATACCGGAAGTTCTTCCTTCGGAATACCGGAAAGTCCCAGTTTCTTGGCTTCCAGATGTACTGCGATAAAGATTCCTGCGAAATACAGGATTGCCGGCAGGATTGCTCTGACAATAATCTGTGAATACGGAACACCTACAAAGTCTGCCATCAGGAATGCAGCAGCACCCATGATCGGAGGCATGATCTGTCCGCCTGTAGAGGAAGCAGCCTCAACAGCACCGGCAAACTCCGGTTTGTATCCGGTTTCTTTCATCATCGGGATGGTAACAGAACCTGTGGTAACGGTATTACCTACAGAAGAACCGGAAACCATTCCGCAGAGAGCAGAACTGATAACTGCAACCTTTGCAGGACCACCTGCATATTTTCCGGCTACACAGTTTGCAAGCTGGATAAAGAAATTGGAGATTCCTGTTCTCTCGAGGAACGCACCGAAAATAATAAATACAACAATATACTTGGAACACACATTCACCGGCGTGGAGAAAATACCCTCTTTTGTATAGAAAAGGTTACGCACCAGGAATTTCACCCTGCCAAAAAATTCCGGGTTGGTAAGTCCTACAGCCAGTGCATAGATCAGGAAAACTCCTGCCACGATCAGGATTGGCAGACCCACGCATCGTCTGGTAAGCTCAACCAGTGCCAGAATACCGATAATACCTATAATGATCTGATACGTTTCAAATCTGGTACCCTGATTGATGATCTTATTTGCATTAAAAGTGAAATACAGAAACGCGCCTGTGCCAAGCAGCATAAAAATAATATCACCGATCGGCATATAGTTCTCTCTGATATCACCCTTCTTTGCAGGATAGGTCAGAAATCCGATCAGAACGATCAGTCCGAGGAAAGATGTCAGTCGGATCTCTTCCAGGAATGTTGCAAAAAGCGTTACATAAATACACCATAATGAAAACGCGATCAGAATCCCGCGGGTAGCCAGTTTATATTTTCCTGTCCATACACGGACATTTGACTCACGGTCGTATTTCTTCATGACCGCATCTACATCAGCTTCACTGGCCGCATCTGCCTGTCCTGCCGGGGATGTATTTACTTTTTTACTCTTATTTTCTTTCATACCGGCTATTCCCCTTTCGTGTCAACTGTGATTCCGTGCTCTGCATAGTAACGTGCAGCGCCTTCATGGAACGGTATTGTCATACCTGTAGTGGCATTTTCCAGGGAAAGTTCGGCTCCCTTTGCATTCTCGGATGCAATCTCATCTGCATGATCAAAAATAGCAGCAGTCATATCGTAGACAATATCATCATCCAGGCTCTCAGATACAACGATCGTCGCCTTAACAGTAATGGTCTCCACCGGTTCGTCCTGTCCCGGATAAGTACCTGCCGGAATCTGATAGGTGGTATAATACGGACAACTGTTCAGAATCGTATCACGGACCTCTCCGTCAATATTGATCAGATATACCCCGTTGGTCGTTGCAAGCTCTGTGATCGCTGTTGTAGGCGCCCCCGCAACAGCAAACGCTGCGTCAATTTTTCCATCCTTTAATGATTCTTTACTGTCCTCAAAGGAAAGATACTGCGGATGAATATCATCCAGAGTAATACCGCCTGCATTTAAGACATCCAATGCATTGAAATATACACCTGAGTTTCCTGCACCGATGGACACACTCTTGCCTTTCAGATCTGCTACTGTTTTGATGTCAGGATCCATGGTAAACAACTGCACTGTCTCTGCATAAAGGCCGCCCAGGGTTCTGAAATCATGAGTTGCTCCATCCTGCTCGAAAGCTCTTACACCGTTCCATGCATAGGCCATTACGTCAGACTGTACAAATCCAAGCTGGAAATCCCCGTCCTGAACAGACTGCAGATTGGCTTTTGATCCACCTGTGGAAACAGCCGTAACCTTGGTATCTGTATTATTCGTAATATACTGGGCGAGTACGCCGCCGTAAGAATAATAAGTACCTGCAGTACCACCGGTACCAAATGTCAGTCGGGTTTTCCCCTGTCCGCATCCGCTCAGAAGGCTGACTGCAAGAACCAGGGATACAACCAGACCAACGATCCGGCCTGCTTTTCTTTTGCTTCCGAAAAGCTCTTTTTTTCTCATAGATTCATCTCCTTCTTCCAAATTATATATATATCTTAAAAATTATATCATATTTCACCAAAAATGAAAATATTTATTGAAGACTGTTAAAAAAAACGTTACAATAAAAGAAACAAAAAACCACAACCATATGGAGGTATTTACTATGGCTAAACGAATATATCCGATCATCACGATCAGCCGTGAATTCGGCGCCGGCGGACACAGTGTCGGAAAAGTGCTCTCAGAACGTCTCGGCATTCCTTATTATGACAAGGATTTTGTAAAAGAAACTGCTGCCAGAAGCGGATATTCCGCGGAAGATATTGAACGTGAAGGGGAAAATTTAAGCCGCAGTGCAAAACTTCTGGATAATTTCCTGGGTAATTCCATGAACTATTCCAGTTCCCATGATGCCATTTTCCGCGCACAGAAAGAACTGGTTCTTCACCTTGCGCAGCAGGACTGCATTCTGATCGGCCGCTGCTCCAACCTGATCCTGCGTGAGGCCGGTATTCCAAGTCTGGATATCTTTCTTCATGCAGATGTTGATACCCGTACCGCACACATTGAGAAGTTAGGATTAAACGGAAAAGAGAACCCGCGTAAATATCTGAACAAGATTGACGATATGCGTGAAACCTATTTCAAAACCTATACCAAACATGATCTTGGCAGATACCGTGATTATGATCTCTGCCTGAACACCGGAACATTAGGATATGATGCCTGCATTGATATCATCGAGAAACTTGCCCGCCAGAAGGCACAGAAAGACTGATATCATACATAAGCAAACATTGGGAGTTATTGTAAAGCAGATGAGAATTTCATCTGCGGAGCAATAACTCCTTTTAAGTCATCCAGATATTTTTCATCTTCATTCAGTAAAAAAGACAAAAGTGCCGTTAACCATCATTTTTCAATGATCCAACGACACCTTTGTCTTATATTAATATCCTATTTTTCAAACATTTTTAGCTGACTTAGAATGTAAACTTATCTGCAAAGTATGCATCCAGTTCATCAATCTTCACACGAACCTGCTCCATGGTATCACGGTCACGGATAGTAACTGCTCCATCGTTCTCAGATTCGAAATCGTATGTTACGCAGAACGGAGTACCGATCTCATCCTGTCTTCTGTAACGTTTACCGATGTTTCCACGGTCATCATATTCACAGTTGTATTTCTTGCTTAACTGCTGATAAATCTTCTCTGCACCTTCGTTGAGCTTCTTGGAAAGTGGAAGCACACCGATCTTAACAGGTGCAAGTGCCGGATGGAAATGAAGAACTGTACGAACGTCATTCTTCTCTGCATCCAGAACTTCTTCATCATATGCACTGCACAGGAATGCAAGTACCACACGGTCAGCTCCCAGTGACGGCTCAATTACATATGGAATATATTTCTGTTTCTTCTCATCATCAAAGTATGTCAGATCCTGTCCGGATACGTTCTGATGCTGTGTCAGGTCATAATCTGTTCTGTCAGCGATTCCCCACAGTTCGCCCCATCCGAACGGGAACAGGAACTCTACGTCTGTAGTAGCCTTGCTGTAGAAGCTTAACTCTTCTGCATCATGATCACGATAACGAACTTCTTCATCTTTCAGTCCGAGAGAATGTAACCAGTTCAGGCAGAAGCTCTTCCAGTATGCAAACCACTCAAGGTCTGTATCCGGCTCACAGAAGAATTCAAGTTCCATCTGCTCGAACTCACGGGTACGGAAAGTAAAGTTACCCGGTGTGATCTCGTTACGGAAGGATTTACCGATCTGACCGATACCAAACGGAATTTTCTTACGGGATGTTCTCTGAACATTCTTGAAGTTAACGAAAATACCCTGTGCTGTCTCAGGTCTTAAATATACAGTATTCTTCGCATCCTCTGTAACACCCTGGAATGTCTTGAACATCAGGTTGAACTGACGGATGTCTGTAAAGTTATGTTTGCCACAGGTAGGACACGGTACATTGTGATCTTTGATGAAGTTCATCATTTCTTCCTGTGACCATCCATCAACGGAACTCTCCAGCTCAATGCCGTTCTCCTGGCTGAAGTCTTCGATGATCTTATCTGCACGGAAACGTTCGTGACATTCTTTACAGTCCATCAACGGGTCAGAGAAGCTTCCCAGATGTCCAGATGCCACCCATGTCTGCGGATTCATCAGGATCGCACAGTCAACGCCTACGTTGTATGGGGATTCCTGGATGAATTTCTGCCACCATGCACGTTTTACATTATTTTTTAATTCTACACCGAGATTACCATAATCCCATGTATTTGCAAGACCGCCATAAATTTCAGAACCCGGGTAAACAAATCCTCTTGCTTTTGCCAGAGCTATGATCTTGTCCATTGTTTTTTCCATGACTATTTTCTCCTCGTTCTTTTTTATCAAATTCCCTGAAAGCCCGATTCCGGCTTCCTGAATACAGCTATTATAACCGTATCCGTGCGCTTTTTCAAGGTATCTCAACTCATTATTTCCAGAATTTCCAGACTTTTGAAGCGTTTTTCCGTGTTTGCGGCAATGTAGGCATGTATGTGCTTCTCCAGTTCATGCAGCACCTCATCTGTCACAGTAAACGTATAAAGCTTTCCCAGAGAGGCTGTCACAATATACTGCATGGCATACAGGGCAGGAGCGGAAATCCTTCTGGCATCTTTGCCCGGACCCAGACAGCGCTTATCCAGAATCCCGTTACTCGTCTGAGAAAAGAACAGATCTTCCCCCTCTTGTGGCTCCCTGCCGCAGCAGGCACAGTAAAATAACGAAGGGCAGAGTCCCTGGGCTGCCATCATGCGAAGCTCAAAAATACAACGCACCAGCCGGTCTTCTATATGCGGATTCAGCAGCGCCTTCACTGTCACATACAGAAGATTCATGGATTCTTTCTCATCCGTCCCCTCCTGACCGAAATAGTCCGCCAGTTCCAGGAAATAATACCCATAATAAATTCCCGGCTGTTTCGTCGCCAGTTCCACGAAATGATGAGTGATCGATACCTGATTCAGATTATAGCTGGAACGCCCCTCATAGAGGGTAAACGTACCAAACACAAACGGATTCGCTGCTGCCAGAAACGGACTGTTCGGGCGGCGGGCTCCCTTTGCAAACGCGGAAATCTTTCCCCTTTCTCTGGTGAGAAGCACGATCCGCTTATCATATTCCCCGACAGGCATGGCAGAAAGCACCACTCCCTGCACTGTTATCAAATCACTCATTATTCTCTCCTGCTCATTTATTTCTTACAACATCAATATCTTCTGATTCATCAGATTTCTTTTTTATCATATCCAAAGTTCTTGATCAGGAAATCACTGTCTCTCCAGTCTTTCTTGACTTTTACCCAGAGTTTCAGGTTTACTTTGGATTCCAGCATACGCTCGATCTCATAGCGGGCATTGCTGCCGATCTTCTTTAACATGGCCCCCTGCTTGCCGATGATGATTCCTTTATGGGATTCTCTCTCACAGATGATCGTCGCATCAATATCCACGATCGGCTTTTTGCCCGGGCGTGTTTTCATCTGGTCAATGGCAACTGCGATTCCATGCGGAATCTCTGCATCCAGTGCATGAAGAGCCTTCTCACGGATCACTTCTGCTACGATCTGACGCTGTGGCTGGTCTGTTACAGTATCTTCATCATAGAACATAGGACCATACGGCAGATATTTCAGAATACATCCGATAATATCCTGCGTATTCTGTCCGCGCAGTGCAGAACACGGAATGATCTCCGCGAAATCACACACTTTACGGTAGGTATCGATTGCCGGAAGGATCTCCTCTTTGGAAACCGTATCAATCTTATTGATGATCAGGATTACCGGAACTCCGATATTCTGAAGCTGTTCTGCGATGTGACGCTCTCCTGCCCCGATAAAAGTACTCGGCTCTACCAGCCACATAATGGCATCTACTTCTTTTAACGTTCTTTCTGCCACCTGAACCATGTATTCACCAAGTTTGTTCTTTGCCTTATGGATACCCGGAGTATCAAGGAATACGATCTGTCCCTCCTCGCAGGTATACACAGTCTGAATACGGTTTCTGGTTGTCTGTGGTTTCTTGGATGTGATTGCGATCTTCTGTCCGATCAGATGATTCATCAGTGTGGATTTTCCTACATTCGGACGTCCGATGATCGCTACAAATCCGGATTTAAAATTTTCATTCATTCTTATTTTTCCTTACCATTTTTTTCTCAAATCATATGAATATCAGTATGATACGGTATCAGGGAAAACATTTCCCTGACACCATATCTGTAAATTGCTTCGCTGTAAAACGCTCCCCGCAATTCCCATCATATTTCTATTCTCTTTAGCAGTTAATCAATGACTTCACTTCCATTAACACATCAGAAGCCTCTGATACCTTGCTTTCGCTTCCCACAACGCAGATCTGGTCCGCTGCAAGAACGGCCTCAATGATCTCTGCCAGCGCATGGATGTCTTCCACAGAAGCATTCAGAATCTGATCTCTTTCTTTCTGGATCATTTCTTCTGTCACACCGCAGAAGTAAGCATTCTTGGAAACAGCACCCTTCATCTGTGGTGTCTTCGGAACATCTTTGCCGCTGATGGTTCCGATCACATATTTGGTCATGTCACGTTCGTCTGCCTGGAAGTTTCTGATATAGTCCGGGATTCCCTTATATACGTCCAGAGTACGTTTCAGATGCGGATCACGGTAAGATACCAGATAGCTCTCTCCGTTTCTCTTGAATCCGCTCATGCAGCCATAAGCGCCGCCTTTCACACGCAGATTGATCCACAGATAATCATAACTTAAAATTACTTTCAGAATCTCCAGTGCTCCGGTATATTCCAGACCTTTTTTCTTAAAGTTTCCGGTCTGAGCCACATACTGTACCTGTCCGGAAGTCTTGAATCCTTCGTTTTTCTTTACGCAGATCAGTTTTTCCTGAGATTTTTGCACAGGCTCTGTACACAATCCGGCTTTCACAGAAGCAGCCAGCTTTTTCACAGTCTCCAGAGATTCTCTCTCACCTGTATAACTGATCATAAAGTTCTCCGGTCTGAGGATTTCCTTCATAAGTTTGCGAAGTTCTTTCACAGTTTCTTCTTTTCTCTGGTCAAAATCTTTCTCCAGTTTCTCAATAAACTGATAATATCCGATTCCTGCCATCTCATCCTGGAAAGCTGCCATAGAAGAAGAATAAGCCGTTGATCTGAGCACTGCGGTAGAATGTCCGGCACCTGTCAGGCTGACCTGTGCACGGGATTTCACAGCGGCAATGATCTCATAGAGGCGCTTGGTATCATCCAGTTTAGAGGTATTTAAAATCTCCTCCACCATCTCAAACAGGAAGTCCAGCTTCGGATAGAGGGCTTTTCCTCTCACAGAAAACATTGCCTGGAACGCATCTGTGGAATCTGCTCTGTCAAAGACTTCCACTCCACAGTTAATACCGCCGGTGCTGGCATTGATCTCATTGAAAAGTTCGCCATAAGTGTAATGTTCTGTATCCACATAGCCAAGCACAGATTTCAGCAGGCCAAGATAAGGAATCTGTTCCGGTGCGATGCTGTCTGTCTTAAACATCAGATCCACATATCCGATTCCATTGGTGCATACATCATGATACAGGAACAGGCTGTCATCCACGGACAGTTCCTCATTGACAAACGTTCCTGCCTCTTTCTTAATGTCACTTCTCTTCAACATCGGAATGCACTTCAGAGCTTCCGGATCTTCCTCTGCTTCCTGATAAGCTTCCAGTGCTTTGGTTCTCTCCACCATTGCGTTCAGTTCTTCATCAGAAAGACTGCTTCTGTAGGCTTCCAGTTTCTCTTCCAGTTCTTTCTCTCTCTGTGCTGCCAGACCTTTCTTCGGCAGAAGAGTCAGGACACAGCCATGCGGATTTTCCAGCAGATATTTGCGGATCAGTTCTTCGAAATAACCTTCCTTCACTGCCTTTTTCAGGTTTTCAAACACTGCAAGCTGCTGTACCTGTGCAAACGGATGCGCTTCCTCATAAAGCCAGTCTCCCAGAATATCCAGACTGTACATCAGCCCCTTCGGATAAGAAGAGAAATCCGCTTCACGGTAACGGAATTCAAAGTAATTGATTCCCGCTTCCACAGCTTTCTGGTCAATACCATTCTTTACGATATCTCCAAGCACCTGTCTGATCACAGACACAAACTGCTCTTTTTTATCCGGATTGGAGCCTTTGGCCACAATGGTAAAATACGGCTGAAGGATTCCGTCATCATAGGATCCATAGATATCCTTACCAATCTTTGCATCCAGAAGTGCCTGTTTCAGCGGTGCTCCCGGTGCGCTTAACAGTGCATAGTCCAGCACTTCAAATGCCATCGCCATCTGACTGTCCATGGCATTTCCGGCAACCATATTGTAGGAAAGATAAGTGTTGTCTTCCTCGCCTTCATTCTCAGCCACCGGATACTCCAGTGTCACATCCTGGCAGCTCTCAAATGCCTTCTGCTCCTGGATCGTGGAATCCACATCCAGATAATCAAAATGGGACAGATAATGCTCATCCAGAAATGCCAGTTTCTCCTCCATATCCATGTTTCCATACAGGTAGATATAACTGTTGGACGGATGATAGTAAGTTCTGTGGAAATTCAGGAAATTCTCATAACTTAAATCCGGAATATTCTTCGGGTCACCACCGGATTCACAGCCATAAGTGGTATCCGGGAACAGATGGTTCATGATCTCACGCTCCAGAACCTCATCCGGGGAAGAAAATGCACCTTTCATTTCGTTATATACCACACCATTATATTTCAGTGGTCCTTCTGGCTGCTCCAGATGGTAATTCCATCCTTCCTGACGGAAAATCTCTTCTCTCTTATAGATGTCCGGATAAAATACCGCATCCAGATACACATGCATCAGATTCTGGAAATCCTGATCATTACAGCTTGCCACAGGATAGCAGGTCTTGTCCGGATAAGTCATGGCATTCAGGAACGTATTCAGAGAACCTTTTACCAGTTCCACAAAAGGATCTTTTAACGGAAATTCCTTAGATCCACAGAGTACACTGTGCTCCAGAATATGTGCCACACCGGTACTGTCCTTAGGCGGCGTCCGGAATGCAATGTTAAATACTTTATTCTCATCCTCATTCTCGATCAGCATAACTCTTGCACCGGTTTTCTTATGACGCAGAAGCCAGCCTCTGGAATGGATGTCTGTCAGTTCTTCTTCTGTCACAACTTCATAAGCTGTCAAATTGTCTTTGTTCATGTTTTCCTCCAAGTCAGTTTTTTGTTACTGTTTTCTCCGTGCCCAGAAATCTTTTTTCAGATTCCACCCTCTCCCGGAAAATGAGCCTCATAAGCTTCTTTCGCTGCTTCTGTGATAATCGCCAGTTCTTCCACCATATTAATGTTTCCCGGAAGTACCACCGCAGTCTCATAGATATCAGTCTGAAGCTTATTCTTTGCAGTCTTTTCACTGATCGGAACAATTCCGCATAAAGTGGTATTGTATGTCTTGTCTTTCTCGCAAAGTTCCATATAGGTTTTAACCATATGGCAGCATTCTCTGTAAAGGAGCTCTCTGTGAAGATCACTTTTCTCCTGAAACTCTTTGAATTTCAGTTTCTCCAGATTCTTTACGATCTCCTTGCGCGCTCCCTTCGCACCGAAAAATCTTCCGGATGCACCTTTGTTAAATTCCATCGCCATCCAGAGAGCCATATATCCGTCTGCCGGAGTATCCGAACCGGATTCCGTGCGTCCCTGATAACGCAGCTCCCATAATTCCTTTCTGATGGCATTTGCCTCTTCATCCTCACCTGCTGCAATAGACTGTTCCAGAAACATTTTTCTTTTCAGCGGGTCATGCTCTCTGTAGTAAAGAGCGATTGTCGGAGTATCTGTCATGTTTTATCCCTTTCTTTACGGTTCCTCATAAGTCAGTTCTGTCTCAGCCAGTGCAAGCGCTTCTTCGATCACCTGATCCATATCCATGTAGCGGTACATACCAAGTCTTCCACCAAAGAGTACATTCTTCTCTTCCAGTGCGCGGCGTTCATATTTGTCAAACAGTTCGCTGTTCTTCGGATCATTGACCGGATAGTACGGCTCCTTGCCTTTCTCCCACGCTGCCGGATACTCTCTGGTGATCACGGTCTTCGGCTGAGTGCCAAATTCAAAATGCTTATGCTCGATAATTCTGGTATAAGGAACTTCATAGTCCGTATAGTTGACAACTGCATTTCCCTGATAATTACCCATCTCCAGCACTTCTGTCTCAAATCTCAGAGAGCGGTACTCCAGTTCTCCGTAACAGTAATCATAAAACTGATCGATCATACCGGTAAACAGAACCTTATCTGCCTGTGCAGTCAGTTCCTCTCTGTTCGCAAAGAAATCCGTATTCAGGCAAACCTGAACTCCTTCCAGAAGTTTCTTGATAATACGGGTATAGCCGCCCTTCGGGATTCCCTGATAAGGATCTTTAAAATAATTATTATCATAAGTATAACGCAAAGGAAGTCTTTTTATGATAAAGGAAGGAAGATCCTTGCATTCTCTTCCCCACTGCTTTCTTGTGTATCCTTCCACCAGTTTCTCATAGACATCCTGTCCCACCAGTGCAAGTGCCTGTTCCTCCAGATTCTTCGGATGTGTGATATGCATTCTGGAAATCTGCTCCTGAATCTTCGCCTTCGCTTCTGCCGGAGTCTTCACTCCCCAGAGCTGATGGAACGTATTCATATTAAAAGGCAGATTGTACAATTCATCTTTATAAATTGCGATCGGTGAATTCACAAAATGATTAAATTCTGCAAACTGATTGATATAGTCCCAGACCTGCTTTCTGGAAGTATGGAAAATATGCGCACCATATCTGTGCACCTGGATTCCCTCCACTTCCTCCGTATAAATATTTCCGCCAATGTGATTTCTCTTATCGATCACCAGGCATGTTTTCCCCCGTCTGGAAGCCTCATGCGCAAACACTGCACCAAAAAGACCTGCTCCCACGATTAAATAATCATATTTCTTCATGTCCGACACCTTCTTTTTCTAGATTTATGCCATATATTAAGTCAAACGGATAAAAGCATCCGCTTCGCTGCCACCTTTATACCAGATAACTGCCTCACAGTTTTATCAGTAAAAAAGCAGTAACGCTTTTTTGCGCTACTGCTATTATAACAAATTCATCCAGAAATAGATAGTCTTTATTATTTTGTATTATTACTGCTCACTCCGTGTTCCGGCAGATGACCTGCTGACCACTGTCAGTTCTTTCTTAGTTCTTTCCTGCCACCTTGTCAAACACATCTGTGATCTCTTTGGACGGCTCTTTGGTTGCAAGGCTGAAAACGATGATCATGATCAGGCTCACGGCGAAACCAACTGCCAGAGAATAAAGTCCTGTATAAGAACCAAGTGTCTGACCTGCCACAAGCGGAATATAATCCCAGATAATTACAGTCAGACCACCGGAAATGATACCTGCAACTGCACCGGCAAGATTCGTTCTTCTCCAGAACAATGCCATCACCACCGTCGGTCCAAACGCGGAACCAAGACCAGCCCAGGCATTGGATACCAGACCCATGATACTGCTGTTCGGGTTCCATGCAATGGCAAAAGCCACTACAGAAACTGCAATAACAGTCACTCTCGCAACCATCAGGATTTCTTTGGAATCCGCATCTTTCTTGATAAACTGATGATATAAATCCTCAGAAGCTGCAGACGCTGTTACCAGAAGCTGAGAATCGGCAGTAGACATGATTGCCGCCAGGATACCGCAGAGGAAAATTCCTCCGATAAACGGCAGAGCCAGATCTGCGGAAAACAGCTTATTGATCATCTCGATAAATACACTCTCTGCTGAGGATGCTCCTTCTTCTCCCAGTACAGCCGGAAGCAGATAAGCACGTCCCACAACACCGATAAAACATGCTGCTGTCAGAGAAAGAATATCCCAAACAATCGCGATCACACTGGATTTTTTTAACTCCTTCTCACTCTTAACCGCCATAAAACGGGTCAGAATATGAGGCATTCCACAATAACCAAGTCCCCACGCAAGCTGGGAAAAAATCTCAATAAATGTATATGGGCGTTCCCCGTTCTCAAAAGGATTCAGGAAAGCCGCCGCACCTCCCGGTGCACCACTCTGTGTCAGAAGATCTCCAAGATTACCGCTTAATGTAAAATAAGCAACCAGTGGAACGATCAGCAGACCGATCAGCATCAGGGTACCCTGCACAAAGTCAGTTACACACACAGCCATAAATCCACCCATAAAAGTATAGCAGAGAATAACAGCCGCACCGATTGCCAGCGCAATATGATAATCAATTCCAAACACGGTATTAAACAGCTTACCTCCTGCTGCCAGGGCAGAAGCTGTATACACCAGGAAAAAGATTACGATGACAATAGATGAAAGCAATAACAGAATCCTCTTCTTATCCTGAAATCTGTTCTCCAGAAATGCCGGGATTGTAAGGGAATTATTCGCTGCGATCGTATATTTACGAAGTCTGTGTGAAATACAGACCCAGTTTAATACTGTTCCGATAAACAGACCGACTGCGATCCAGATCTGTCCGGTTCCAAGAGAATAAATCGCTCCCGGAAGCCCCATCAGAAGCCATCCACTCATATCAGAAGCCTGCGCTGAAAGAGCAGCAACCCAGGCATTCAGGCCACGTCCGCCCAGGAAATAATCTTCCGAGCTGTTTGTTTTTTTCATATAAACCACACCAATGACTATCATAAATAACAGATAAACCACAAATGCGGACAATATGATCATTGTTGTACCACTCAATTTTTTTCCTCCTTCTTTTCTAACGTTGTATATCGATAACAATTCCGGGAAATACCGAAATTGCTGTCAGCAGAACCTGATATCTGCATTTCCTCACGGATGCATAAAAATGAAAAAAGTAACCAGGCATCTGCTTCGTACTTGGTTACTTTACCACATTACCTGTGCATCACACAAGTGTATTTCTCATTTTTTTCCATTTCCGGTATATTTTTTTCTTTTCTCCAGCTTATCCTTTTTCAGATAAACGTTCTTTATATAGGAAATCAGCACTTCCTCTCCGTGGTCATTCAGAATACGCAGAAGTCCCTCCAGATCCCTCTTTGTCTTCGGATGGATAAACCAGAGCTTTTCCTTGCTCTTCATAAAATATTCCAACGGCTGAGACTGATCATACTGATCTCCCAGATAATTTCTGGATGCACTGATGCGGTCCATCACCATCTCCGCAATATAACGCCGCGGCATCGGCACTCCATTGATAATGTGCTCATCTCCCGGCACATAATCAATCCAGTATTCAAAGTGATGCCTGTTTCTTCCCTTATGATGCAGCCAGGATTTCGACAGTCCTGTATCCTCTCTCTCCGCATTATTCGGGCTTCTGTCCCCCTGATAGTACTTACATCCTACCAGAAATTCCACCGGAGAATATTTAGACAGATCATGCAGCAGTCCCTGTCTGTACAGTCCTGCACGAAAGCAATAGTGCATCACCAGTAATTTATGCTTTGTGATCGTTTTAAAGTGCTTCCATGGATGCATCATGATCTTTCTTCTCCTCCTCTACTGCCAGAAGCACCACGATCGTCCGCGGTGCGATCTCCAGCTTCTTCTTATATTCCTTTCCATCTTCATGGAAAAATCCGTTCTCTTTCATTGCACTGGTGTCAATCACCTTTTTCCACTTCTTATTTCCAGCCAGATTCGGCAAAGCCAGAACCCGATCCTCCCAGTGGAAATTACAGGCAATATATACGGACTCATCTGCACTGCCATCCGCACGTTTCGCATAGGCACCACAGTACAGAATCCCAAGCAGTCTGGATGTATTCTCCGAATTCAGATACCACGCACGCTCTCCATGCAGCGAAACATCCGGCAGCCCTCTGGTCTGATAATCCACTCCATGCAGTTTTCCCGGAATATGCAGGATCGGATGCTCTTTACGAAATGCAATGGCATTCTTTACAAACTCAAACAGAGCCTCATTTTTCTTCAACCCCTTCCAGTCGATCCAGCCCACTGAATTATCCTGACAATACGCATTATTATTTCCATTCTGAGAATTTCCGATCTCATCTCCGCCATAGATCATCGGCACACCCTGACTCAGCAGCATCATAAGAAACGCATTTCTCACCTGACGCTCCCTCATCTGTCTGATATTCATTTTTCTGCTCGGGCCTTCCACTCCACAGTTCCAGGAATAATTATAGCTGCTTCCATCCTGATTATTTTCCTGATTCGCCTCATTGTGCCTGTAATTATAAGTCACCACATCATTCAGTGTAAAACCATCCTGACTCGCCATATAGTTAATCACCGCATAAGAATCCGGATTCCTCCGGATACGATAAGCCGCAGCCCCTACCATATCTTCGTCACTCTTCAGAAAACGCCTCATATCCTGCAAAAACTCCGGATCATACCTCGCAATCTGCTTCTTTGCCGGATCTTTTCTCTTCCTGATCTCATTCTCATTAAAATCATGAAACATCAGTCTGGTATCACTCAAAATCCCATCCTGCATTAAAAGATCCACCGGCACCCCGTCTCCCAGCACATGAAAACCATCCACATGATAATATAATCTCCAGAACTGCAATGCACGAAGCACGATCACCGGATTGCTCCTGTAAGGAAAATACATTTCCATGATGCAGGCAATTCCAGCCTGATGAAGCTTCTTTATCAGACTCTTAAATTCCATTTCCGGATCATCTGTCGCGCAGTAAGAGCGTTTCGGTGCAAAATAATATCCGGGCATATATCCCCAGAAATTTACCCTGCCCTCTCTTCTCTTCTCAGAAACCATCCCGGAAGAACCAAAAGCTCCTGTCGCACCACTCTCCATAAATTCATAGGCAGGCATCAGCTCAATCGCATTGATCCCCAGTTCCTTCCAGTAGGGAATCATCTCCTCCAGCACCTGAAATGTTCCCTTCACGCCTTTAACATTGCGATTCGCCTTTGTATAACCACGCACATGCAGTTTATAAAGGATCATCTCATGATAAGGAATTTCCGGACTCTTATCTCCTTCCCAGTCAAATTCCTCATTCTTCAGGAATCCACAGCGCACTTTATGCGCATCCCCGTCCACAGGGACTCCGAAACGTTCCCTGCCATAAATTCTGTACGCACAGGGATCCGTATAAACCTTTCCGTCCACCAGAAAATTATATTCGTAATTCTCCGCATCAAATTCCGGAAGTGTAAATGCACAGATATTTCCCACTCTGTCCTCTTCTGTAAAAGGAATCTCCACAGAAGGTTTTCTCGCTCTCTTCTTATAAAGAGCCAGAGATGCACCGACCCCTTCCGGCACCTCCACTGCAAAATTATAGCCTCCCGAAAGCTTATTTGCACCAGGCACCAGAGCCAGCCCTTTTTCCTTCTTTATCCTTATACGATCAGCCATCTTTATCCTCCACCGTTTACTTATTTTCTTTCCCTCATTAATATCACTTCCCTCATCAGCCCATAACGCCGGTTTTCATATCCACCCAAAATCCTGTTCTGCTATTCCAGACTGATCTGAAGCTCTACCGGACAATGGTCAGAACCCATGATATCCCCATGGATTGCAGCTCCCTCCAGTTTGTCCTTCAACTGCGGAGAAGTAATAAAATAATCAATTCTCCATCCTGCATTTTTCTCTCTCGCCTTAAACCGATAAGACCACCAGGAATACTTTCCTTCCACATCAGGATAAAAATAGCGGAAAGTATCTATAAATCCACTTTCCAGTACTTTCGTAAAGCAGGCTCTCTCTTCGTCTGTAAATCCGGCATTCTTGCGGTTTGTCTTTGGATTCTTAAGATCGATCTCCTGATGTGCCACATTGAAATCACCACAGCAGATCACCGGCTTGTTTTCCTGTAACTTCAGCAGATATGCAAGGAAATCTTTTTCCCACTCCATCCGGTACTCCAGTCTGCGCAGTTCGCTCTGGGAGTTTGGGGTGTAAACCGTTACCAGGTAGAAGTTTTCATATTCCAGTGTGATCACACGGCCTTCTTTATCATGTTCCTCGATTCCCAGTCCGTATCTTACAGACAGTGGTTCTTTTTTCGTAAAAACAGCAGTGCCGGAATAGCCTCTTCTGTTGGCATAATTCCAGTACTGATAATAACCCGGAAGTTCCAGTTTCACCTGACCCTGCTGGCATTTCGTCTCCTGTAAACAGAAAATATCCGCATCCAGCGCAGCGAAACTTTCTTCAAATCCCTTGCCAATGCAGGCACGGATTCCGTTTACATTCCATGATATCAACTTCATAAAATATATATCCTCTCTGTTATTGATCTTGTTTATTTTTCGTATTTTACATTTCTTCGGTAGTTCATGTGTAAATTCTGTACTCTTTTTTCATTATAACACGTTTCAGAGTCGGGAAAAATACCTTTTTTGTTTGCGGGAGCAACGTTAGCGGAAAGATATTGAAAAAGATTATTTAAGGAGGGACGTGAGGGAAGGGGTCTTAGATATTCTTAGCCAGCAGAAATCTGCGTTATGAGCCGGCTGCATCACTGTCTGAGCGCAGTTTGCAACGGAGCGAGTTTGATAAGACGGCTCATGCCCTTAGCAGATTTCTGGTGGCTTAGAATATCTTAGGTCCCGAAACCGCACACGAAATACAATCTTTTTCTGCACGTCCCTCGTAACCACGATTACTTTCCCGTTCAGTAATACATCCCGAAACACAAAAACAGAAATATTGCATTCTCCCCCTCTTTCTGCTACAATAATAAAATTAAAGCAATTTCATTAACATCAAACCCCACAAACAACACACAAAGAAAAAATTGCTAATAAAACCAGAAAGAATGAGGAATATAAAATGAGTGACGAATTTACAACCGGCGGATGTAACCCAAGTGACTGCGCTTCCTGCGGCGGCGGATGTGCCTCCAGCGGTGGATGCGACCCAATCGAAAACCACAAAACCATCACCCTGACCATGGAAGACGACACAGAAGTAGAATGTGCAGTACTCACCGTTTTCCCTGTAGACGCAAAAGAATACATCGCCCTTCTCCCACTGGACGAAAACGGCCAGAACGAAAGCGGTGAAGTCTATCTCTACACCTTTGCCCGCACCGAAAACGGCGATCCGATGCTCTCCAACATTGAAAGCGATGAAGAATACGCAAAAGCAGCTGTTGCATTTGACACTGTTTTACAGAACGCCAAAGACTCTTTAGAACAGATTGACAAATAATAAATCTATACAACCATAATCTAAAAAATAAAAGGATTCAGAAAAGAAGTTTTTCCGTCACACAGACATACTTCTTTCCCGAATCCTTTTTTATTTCATGCTCAAAACTCCCGGCTTCCCTCAACTACAAAAAGCCAGCTTCCTCTGATCAAATATCATAAACACTGCGAACTTTCAATCCCACCGGATCTCCGCTGATGATCTTCACACGGCGCTCTCCCGCATTCATATCAAAGTAATTGTCTTCAAGCACCAGATCCTCATTTTCATTTCTGATCTCCACGCTCTTCGCATAAGCATCCGCAGTTACAACCAGTTCTCCATCCTCCACACGCACAGACAGCTTCGGATCCAGATAGTGGAAATATTTCGGATAAGAGAAAATCACAGTTCCCTGGGAAATGCTCTCTCCATTTTCCCAAGCCTCATAACTTACATACTCATTAAAGTGATCAATCTCCGGAAGTTCCACCTTATCCAGCCATACACTGGAAAGTGCCGGCACTTTCACCCACTGTTCTTCTTCCCTGATAATTGCAGCACTTGCACTGCGCACTGCAAATTTCACCAGAACCTTATGAGCATCCAGTGTCTCATTCGTCACATTCAGACGGATGGATTTCTCAAATTCAAAATGCTGGCGGTTCATATCTGCTCCCACAGTCATCCAGCTCTGCTCTTCACAGGAAAGCATCACCGGTGCAAAAAACCTCTTTGCATAATAATGCAGAGCCTTCCAGCGTCCATAATAATCAATCGAAGACCAGGAAATTACCGGCCAGCAGTCATTCAACTGCCAGTAGATCGCACCCATACAACGGCCACGGTTTCTGCGGTAATGCTCCACTCCATAACGGATGCCATCTGCCTGAAGAAGCTGAGATGCATACACAAAATCACTGAAATTCTCAGGATAACGATAAGCAGCCTGCATATACTTCGCAATCTTTCCGTTACCGCCATAATTTCTCTGATGTTTCTCCATCACATAAGAAAACGCATTCAATTCCCTCGGATCATCTGTCACAGTCTCCAGAGTCTTTACAGACGGGAATGACTGGAATCCAAACTCCGATGCATAGCGGAAGAAATATTTGCGATACTCGGAAAACGGCTTATTTCCATGCCATACCTCCCAGTAATGAACATCTCCCCTGTTCGGATCATTCGGATCATCAAAAGAGCCACCTGATGACGGACTTGCCGGCCAGTAGAACGTATCCGGATCATATTCTCTGAGCACTTCCGGAATGATCCGCTCATACATCAGCAGATAATCTCTCACCTCTGTCGGTTTGGTCACCCAGGTTCCTTCCTTTACAAACATCTCCATCTCATTATTGCCGCACCACAGCGCAAGAGAAGCATGATGGCGCAGACGCTTGATATTATCCACAAATTCCTGACGGATATTTGCCTCAAACTCCGGTGTCAGCTCATACACAGAGCACGCAAACATAAAGTCCTGCCATACCATCAGACCCATCTCATCACACAGATCAAAGAACCAGTCTTCCGGATAATATCCGCCGCCCCATACACGAATTGTATTAAAGTTCGCTCTCTTACACTGAAGAAGCAGCTCCCTTGTACGCTCTCTGGAAGTTCTCTGAAGCAGATTATCCTCCGGAATATAATCCGCACCCATGGCAAATACCGGATGACCATTGATCTCATGAGCAAAGCTCTCACCCCACTCATCCTTCTCAATATGCATGGTAAGCGTACGAAGTCCGATCTTCCTGCTCCAGGTATCCAGCACCTTGTCTCCTGCCTTCAGCGTTACAGTCACCTCATATAAAGGCTGCTCCCCAAGTCCATTCGGCCACCACAGCTTCGGATTCTCAATCTCAACCTCATCCGGTGAACCATTCCAGACTGTTTTCGTACCATCCGGTGCCACAATCGAAAGCTCATACTCCAGCATCTCATCAGAATCCTCTGCCAAATCATCCGCTTCCATCTCGTTTTCCGGTTCCTCGTCCACAGTCTCGACATCCACCTCTGCCAGGAGGAACACTCTGCCATCCTCATGTACCTGACGGATATAAACATTGTCCAGTCTCGCAGTCTCAATTCCCAGAAGCGTCACAGGACGGAAAATTCCACCGTCAGGAAGGCAGGCTCCCCAGTCCCATCCGGACATATAATGAGCCTTACGGATATGCATAAATCCCTCTACTGTATCATCATTTCCCCTGTTTCCATATTTCTTAAAAGCTTCCGCCATAAATTTCAGAGGAGATCTGATGATCACACGAAGGACATTTTCACCATCCTCCAGAAGCTCACCAACCGGAAACTCCCATACTCTGTGCATGTTCTCTACTTTTCCAAGATAACACTCATTCAGATAAATATCCGCAATCGTGTCAACCCCGTCAAATCTCAGAACCATCTCCTGACAGTCCGAAAACTCTTCCTCATGGAACTGAAATACTGTCCTGTATTCATAGTCCTCCTCCATCAGAGCCTTCGCCTCATACTCATTATCCCCGAAAAACGGATCTTTCATCTTCCCCGCTTCCAGCAGCGCCGAATAAATATCCCCCGGCACCTGCGCAGGAACCCATTCCTGTTTCTTCACATCACATAACTGCCAATTTTCATGAATCTGTAATTTTTTCATCGCCTTCATCCCCTTTTTGTTCTGTAAAAACTATTACAAAATCATTTTTCTCATTTACTGCACACAACAGTTTCTCTTCTTCTCAAAGTAATCATATTATACCACTCTCCCTGTAACATAGGCAATATCCACCGGAAACAGAATCCAAATTGTTGTAGAACTTTTCTTGCTTCTTACTCCCCCATCTGTTAAAATTTATTCATAATATTATCCGGTTATTTTCCACATATACCATAGCATCTTATGCACCTCTTATATACGAAAGGATTTATCTATGAAAGAAAAATTATATACCATTCCTCTTAATGATGCCGTAAACGCCAATGACGAATGTCCATTCTGCTTTATAGAACGTGAACTGGAGCAGAACTCCCTCGACTTCGCTTCGCCGTGCGTCGGCACGCCTGCAGATATCTTCCTTGTCTTTCACCCTCTGCTGAACTGTCTTAAATGCATTATTTACGAGGATTGCTATAAATCTATAATATGTCAAAACCACCGCACTAAATAATCAGTGCGGCGGCCCCGTCTTTACTTATTTTTCTCTTTTCCACAGTCAGCGCAGAAACATATTTTATTTTGTGTGCATTTGCAGGAGTCTTAGATATTCTTAGTCATCAGAAATCTGCGTTATGAGCAGACTGTATCACTGTCTGAGCGAAGTCTGCAACGGAGCGAGTTTGAGAAGGCTGCTCATGCCTTTAGCAGATTTCTGATGGCTTAGAATATCTTAGGCTCCGAAACCGCACACAAAATAAAATATGTTTCTGCGCGTCCCTCCTTCACCTGCTTTTTTACAAATTTTTCCAGTAAAAGTTAACGGACTTACGCCTCTCTCACCGCATCCTTCATAGCTTTCACATATTCCTTCACATACGGCACACAATCAGCCCCATACTGCGCACACAGCTTCACGATCGCAGACCCTACGATTGCACCATCCGACTGTCCTGCCATCTTCTTCGCCTGCTCCGGAGTAGAAATACCAAAGCCTACAGCACACGGAATATCCTTCACCTCTTTCACCAGCTTCACCATAGCTCCGATATCCGTAGTAATATTCGCTCTGGTTCCTGTAACTCCCAGAGAAGAAACACAGTAAACAAATCCTTCCGCCTCTTTCGCAATCTTCGCAATCCTCTCATGAGAAGTCGGCGCGATCAGAGAAATCAGATCCAGTCCGTTTTTTTTGCACACACTGTCAAACTCCTCCTTTTCTTCAAACGGAACATCCGGCAGAATCAGCCCATCCATGCCAATCTCCGCCGCCTTCTTAATGAAACGTTCTGTCCCATAAGAAAACACCACATTCGCATAAGTCATAAACACCATCGGAACAGAACTGTTCTTTCTGATGTTAACTACCATATCAAACACTTTATCCGTGGTAACTCCCCCGGAAAGCGCTCTCACATTCGCCCCCTGGATCACCGGACCTTCCGCGGTCGGATCAGAAAACGGAATACCCAGCTCGATCAGATCAGCTCCCGCTTCCTCCATCGCATAAACAAGCTGCTCCGTCACCTCCAGAGACGGATCTCCACACGTAATAAACGGAATAAACGCCTTTCCTTTCTCAAATGCCCCTGCAATTCTCTTATTCATGTAAATCCTCCCCTCTGTAACGTGCGATTGCCGCACAGTCCTTATCTCCACGTCCTGAAATAGTAATTACTACGATCTGGTCTTTACGCATCTGCGGAACGATCTTCTTTGCATAGGCAACCGCATGAGCACTCTCGATCGCAGGAATGATTCCCTCAGTTCTTGAAAGATACTCAAATGCCTCCACAGCTTCTTCATCCGTAACCGGCACATATTCCGCACGTCCGGTATCATACAGATGTGCATGTTCCGGTCCGATTCCCGGGTAATCCAGACCTGCGGAAATCGAATATACCGGTGCGATCTGACCATATTCATCCTGGCAGAAATAAGATTTCATACCATGGAAAATTCCCAGCTTACCGGTTGCGATCGTCGCTGCTGTCTCCGCAGTATTTACTCCGCGGCCTGCTGCCTCACATCCGATCAGTCTGACATCTTTATCTTCAATAAAATTATAAAAAGTTCCGATTGCATTTGATCCGCCGCCGACACATGCCAGAACCGCATCCGGAAGTCTTCCCTCTTTCTCAAGGATCTGCTCTTTAATCTCCTTGGAAATCACAGCCTGGAAATCACGTACGATCGTCGGGAACGGATGTGGTCCCATGACAGAACCAAGCACATAATGCGTATCAGAAATACGGTTTGTCCACTCTCTCATTGTCTCGGAAACCGCATCTTTCAGTGTCGCTGTACCGGAAGTAACTGCATTGACTTTCGCTCCCAGAAGACGCATTCTGTATACATTCAACGCCTGACGCTCCGTATCTTCCTTTCCCATAAAAATCTCACATTCCATACCCATCAGAGCTGCCGCCGTCGCAGTTGCCACACCATGCTGTCCTGCACCTGTTTCTGCGATAACACGGATCTTGCCCATTTTTTTTGCAAGAAGCACCTGACCCAGTACGTTATTGATCTTGTGCGCACCTGTATGGTTTAAATCCTCTCTCTTTAAATAAACCTTCGCACCACCCAGATCTTCTGTCATATGAGATGCAAAGTAAAGACGTGACGGTCTTCCTGCATATTCATTCAGAAGCTCTGTAAGCTCCGCATTGAATTCCGGGTCATCTTTGTAATGGTTATAGGCTTCTTCCAGTTCGATGACAGCATTCATTAATGTTTCCGGAATGTACTGTCCTCCGTGAATGCCGAATCTTCCTTTTGACATCTGTATGTCCTCCTTATGTATATTCAAATATGGTACTAATAAAAATCTGTTTTTCTGTTATTTTTTGATCTATGATCTTTCATCTATCCTGTTTTTGACTGAATCAGACAATTCTTCGGTTTCACGCAAAGTACTCTTTGTCTGTAATTACTTTTTATGTACCAGACTCACCGCTTCCAGAATCTTACTTCTGTCTTTTACGCCGTCCGTCTCTACACTGCTGCTTAAATCTACGGCATAAGGACGTATCGTATCAACCGCCTGCTCCAGATTGTCAGCCCCCAGACCTCCTGCCAGGAAAAACGGCCTTTTTATCTCAGGAATCAGCGACCAGTCAAACGTCTGTCCGGTTCCGCCGCCTCCCTGATCCAGCAGAATATAATCAGCCGGACTTTTTAATGCCAGCTCAATATCCTGCGCCGCTTTCACAGAAAAAGCCTTGATCACCTGACTTCCTGTATTCTTTTGAATCCTTCTGATATAATCATCATCTTCCTGTCCGTGAAGCTGTGCGATCCGGATGGTCCCGTCAAGAAGCAGCTCTTCTACCCTCTCCGGTGCCGCATTCACAAAAACGCCCACCGGAATAATATTCTTATCCAGTTCTGCGATAAGAATCCTTACCTGATCGCCTGTGACATTTCTGCTGCTTTTTGGAAATTCTATGATAAATCCACAGTAATCCGGTTTCGCTTCATTTACATATGCAATATCTTCCGGACATTTCAGTCCGCAGATCTTTATTTTTGTTTTTTGCTGCTGTTCTCTGCTCATATCAAAATCTCCGAAGAAGACTGCTGTTATCCAATATCCTTACCGCAATCTTCTCACTGTCATTCTCCTCAGACAACTCAAATCCCGGAATTCATTTCAGCGGACTTCCATTCAGACTTTCCAGTGCCGCCTTCTTATCCGGGCTCCGCATAAGTGTCTCACCGATCAGCACGGCATCCACCTGATTCTCATAAAGCAGCCTGATATCGTCCGGTGTGCGGATTCCGCTTTCAGAAACAAAAACCACATCATCCGGTGCCATCTTTCGAAGCCGGATACTGTTATTCATATCCACCTGAAATGTCCTGAGATCACGGTTATTTACCCCGACAATCTCCGCACCCAGATTCAAAGCTCTGTCCACTTCATATTCATCATGGGCTTCCACCAGCGCATCCAGCCCCAGTTCCTTTGCAAGCTGCCGGTATGCTTTCAGTTCTCCGTCATCGAGGATTGCACAGATCAGCAGTACCGCAGATGCTCCAAGAGCTTTCGCCTGATAGATCATATATTCATCCACTGTAAAATCCTTCCGAAGCACCGGAATCTGCACCGCACCTGCGATTTCTCTCAGATACTGGTCCGATCCCTGAAAATAAAACGGTTCTGTGAGACAGGAGATTGCGCTGGCGCCTGCCTGTTCATATTCCTGCGCAATTGCCAGATATGGAAACTCCGGTGCGATCAGCCCTTTGGATGGAGATGCTTTTTTCACCTCACAGATATAGGACATCCCGTCTTTCTGCAAAGCCTGAAGGAAAGTCATCTTTTTCCCTGCTTTCTTATTCCCTTCCTGAATCCGGTTTTCCAGCTCAGAAACGGAAACCTGCATTTTTTCTTTTGCAATCCGCTCTCTTGTTCTGGCTGCGATTTCTTCTAATATATTCTTCATAAGCTCTATCGTTTTCTTTCACATTCTGTATATATTGTCTTCTATATATGTTATCAGTTGCTTTTTCAGTAACCGTCTGATAACAGTTCCGCAGTCCGCTGTTCTGCAAGAATACGGAACTGTTACGCTTCTTATTTATTTGTCTCTTCTACAAATTCTTCCAGTTTCTTCAGTGCTGCGCCGCTGTCGATCAGGGATTCTGCCAGCTTCACACCTGCTTCCACGGAATCAGCTTTTCCTGCTATGTAAAGTGCCGCACCTGCATTTAAGCAGACTGCCTGACGTTTGGCGCCCTTTTCTTCCCCTTTTAAGATTGCTTTGGTGATCTCTGCATTCTCTGCCGGAGTACCGCCTGTCAGGGCTCCTTTTTCACATCTTGTATATCCGAACTGCTCCGGTGTGATCTCATAGGAAGTAAATTTTCCATCTTTAATCTCACATACAGAAGTCGGCGCACACATGGAAATCTCATCCAGACTGTCCTGTCCGTAAACAACCATTCCTCTGTTCACTCCAAGATTTGCCATAACCTGTGCCAGTGGCTCTACCAGCGCCTGATCATAGACTCCCATCAGCTCCATATTTGCACCTGCCGGGTTGCTTAACGGTCCAAGAATATTAAATACGGTTCGAATGCTCAGTTCCTTTCGGATCGGTGCCACATATTTCATGGCAATGTGATAATTCTGGGCAAATAAGAAACAGATATTGATTTTTTTCAGAATCTCTGCGCTACGTTCCGGCGTTAATGTGATCTTCACGCCAAGAGCTTCCAGAACATCTGCTGCTCCTGATTTGGAAGAAGCTGCTCTGTTTCCATGTTTTGCAACCGGAACACCGCCTGCTGCGATCACCAGAGAAGAGGTTGTGGAAATATTGAAGGAGTTTGCTCCGTCTCCGCCGGTACCTACGATTTCCAGCACATCCATATCATGGAGAAGCTTGATGCAATGCGCTCTCATCCCTGCTGCGGAAGCTGTGATCTCATCAATGGTTTCTCCTTTTAAAGATAAAGCAGTAAGATATGCAGACATCTGCACCGGTGTCGCCTGACCACTCATGATCTCGTCCATTACGTTTTCTGCCTCTGTATATGTTAAGTCCTGTTTCTTTGATAATTTAATAATGGCTTCTTTAATCATTTCTCACTACCTCCATGAAATTCTCTATCATCGCTCTGCCATCCGGTGTCATAACAGATTCCGGATGAAACTGCACTCCGAAAACCGGATATTTCGTATGTTCCACCGCCATAACCTCGCCGTCCTCTGACTCTGCGGTTACTCTCAGTTCCTCCGGCAGTGTATCTTTTAACGCTGCCAGTGAATGATATCTGGCTGCTGCAAAAGTATCCGGTAAGCCTTTAAACAACTGGCTCTCACCCGTTTTATACATCAGCTTTTTCTTTCCATGCATCAGCTCTTTCGCATAAGAAACCGTTCCGCCAAAGGCTTCACAGATAGACTGATGACCCAGGCACACACCCAGGATCGGGATTTTACCTGCAAACTCTTTAATCACCGGAATACAGATTCCCGCATCTTCCGGACGTCCCGGGCCGGGGGATAAAATGATGGCTTCCGGCTTCATCTCTGCGATCTCTTCCAGTGTACATTCATCATTTCTCACTACTTTGATGTCCGGCTCTACGCCTCCGATGAGCTGATATAAATTATAGGAAAAACTGTCATAATTATCGATCAGTAATATCATTCTAATCCCTCCTGTGCCTGCTCAATTGCCTGTACTACAGCTCTCGCCTTATTGCAGCATTCCTGAAATTCTTTTTCCGGTACACTGTCTGCCACGATTCCAGCCCCTGACCGGATGCAGATTTCTCCGTTCTTCTTGTAAACTAGCCGGATGGCAATGCAGGTATCCAGGTTTCCTGCAAAATCCAGATAACCGATGGCACCTCCATAGATTCCTCTCTTGCTCTGTTCCAGTTCCTCAATGATCTGACATGCTCTGAATTTCGGTGCTCCGGAAAGTGTTCCTGCCGGAAGGATAGAATCTACTGCATCTACAGCATCTTTGTCATCTCTGATGATTCCGGTCACGGTAGAACCCAGATGCATGACATGGGAAAAACGTTCCACACAGAGATATTTTTCTACTTTTACCGTTCCGATTTTGCTGATCTTTCCGATATCATTTCGTCCAAGGTCTACCAGCATGTTGTGCTCTGCAAGTTCTTTTTCGTCTTTCAGAAGTCCCTCTTCCAGAGCTTTATCTTCTTCTCTTGTCTTTCCTCTTGGTCTGGTTCCTGCCAGCGGGAAGGTACTTAAGGTACCGTTCTCCAGTTTCGCAAGGGTTTCAGGGGAAGCACCTGCCAGTTCGATGTCATCGCTGGAGAAGTAGAACATGTATGGTGACGGGTTGGTTGCGCGGAGAACACGGTAAGTATCGAACAGGCTTCCGGTTGCTTTTGCTCTCATCGGGTTGGAAAGTACCACCTGGAAAATATCGCCCTCCTTGATGTAATGTTTTGCTTTTTCCACCATCTCTGCGTATTTCTCTTTCGGAAACTTCGGCTGGATTTCGGACTGGAGTTTCAATGGTTCAAATTCCATATGTTCGCCGTTTCGGATAAACTGTGCCATTTCCTCCAGTTTCTTTACTGCCGCTTCATAAGATGTCTCAAGGTCATCTGTCATCACGCCGGTGATCAGGAGAACTTTCTGTTTGAAGTGATCAAATACGATCACCTGGTCAAAAAGCATCAGGTCCATATCCCTGAAATCCTGCTGTTCTTTATCTTCCAGTTTCAGTTTCGGCTCGCTGTATTTAATGTAATCGTAGGAGAAATATCCTACCAGCCCGCCTGTGAAAGGAGGCATATTTTCCATCACCGGAGTTTTATATTCCCGGATGATTTCTCTGAGTGTATCACCAGGATGTGTCACCTGTTTCACCGTTTCCTCTGCCTGTCCCCGCGCATCTGTTTTACGGATTTTTAAAGTTCCGTCCGTACAGGTAATTTCCATGGACGGTTCATATCCCAGAAACGAATATCTGCCCCACACCTCTGTCTGGCTGGCACTTTCCAGCAGGTAACAGTGACGGCTGGCTTTTCGCAGGGTGCGCATCACTTCTACCGGTGTATATCTGTCTGCGTAAAGTACTCTGCACAAAGGAATACGACGGTATTCTTTTGTCTGTGCAAGCTGTTTGATGGTTTCTAATGTTGGATACATGGGAACACCTCCTGTAGTTGGTCATTACTGATTCTGTCCTGATTCTGAATTTTTTTTAAACTTCTTTGAACTTCTTCTGATTCAGCCATATTTCTCTGTCAGGAAATTTCTACGAAATTCCCTGTTGTACCAAAAAACGCCCGTCCACGACAGAATCTGTGTTTCTGTCAAGGACGAGCGTATATACTTCACCCGCGGTGCCACCTTGATTTACGGCTTGAACCGTACTCTTTGCGAAATACCTTCATATTTCCGGCAACTGACGTATGCCCCACGTCGCAGGATACTAAGCAGATTCTCTTATGCTTTTCACTGCGCCCTCAGCGGCCCATTTGGCAGACTGCATTTCCACCCGGCTCTCACCTTCCCGGATTCTCTGTGCGCGCATGACTGCTTTGACTTCCGCTTCATCGGTTTAGTCTGTTAAATTTGTAAATAATCTACCACCGCTAACCTCATTTGTCAACCCCTGAATTTCACTTTTCTTTATTTTTTTACTATTTTGATAGGAAAACATATAAAAATGAGGTTATTCATAAATTTTTATTTTTTCTGCGCTTCTTTTTTCTTGATATCAAGAATCTCTTCTGCGATCTCTACTTCAGATTTCTTATCCGGTGGAAGTACGATGTTCAGGACAATGGCAAACAATGCTGCCGGCACGATTCCGGAACCGCCGAAGATCAGTGTAATCGCCTGCGGGAGCTGAGCCAGAACTGCGGAGTTTGCACCAAGTCCATAGCCAAGTCCAAGTGCAACAGAAACGATGGTTACATTTCTCGGAGTTACCGGCCATTTTGTGATTAACTGGATACCGCTGACTACGATAGATGAGAACATCATAACTGCTGCGCCGCCAAGTACGCTCTGCGGCATAATAGAGATCAGTGCTGCCAGTTTCGGGAACAGGCCGCATGCAATCAGGAAAATACCGCCTGTTGCGATTGAAAAACGGTTTACAACCTTATTCATGGCAACCAGACCTACATTCTGGCTGAAAGAAGTATTCGGAAGTACGCCAAATACGGATGCAAGTGAAGATCCAAGACCATCACACATAACACCACCGGAAAGTTCTTTATCTGTTGCTTCTCTTCCAAGTCCGCCCTCTGTGATACCGGAGATATCACCGACAGTCTCTACTGCGGTTACTACGAACATAATACAGATTGGAACAATCGCTCTTGCATCAAATACCCATTTCACAGGCATGATCTTCGGAACTGCAAACCAAGAGGCAGTGGCCACTTTATCCCAGTTTAATACCCAGGATTTCGTTGCTTCTACGGTTGTGCCTGCATCATCTACATAAGTAAAGGTAGTCGGCAGAACGGCTGCCATAATGCTTACCAGCACATATCCTACAATAATACCGATCAGAATTGACGCAAAACTGGTAAATCCTTTGGTTCCGTGTTTCAGTGCAACGATCACGATCAGAACCACCATACCTACAAAAAGGTTCTCAAGAGAACCATAATCTTTCGAGGAACTTCCGCCTCCAAAAGAACCGATACCAACAGAAATCAGTGAAAGACCAATTGAAAGTACAACGGTTCCTGTTACAACAGACGGAAAAAATCTTCTCAGTGGTTTCAGGAAACTTCCCAGTACCGTCTCAAAAAGTCCGCCGATAAAAGATGCTGCCATGATGGCACCATAAGCTACCACACCATTTCCCATAACACCGGCAACGCTCTGACATACGCCGATAAAGCCGGAACTGGTTCCCATAACGATCGGAAGTTTTCCTCCGACAGGTCCGATGGTAAATACCTGAACCAACGTTACAATACCTGCAATGAGCATGGCGTTCTGCAGAAGTGCTACCTGCAGTTCTCCACCGGGCTCAATCCCACAGGCTGCGGTGATGATCAGAAGGGGTGTAAGGTTTCCCACAAACATGGCCAGTACATGCTGCAGACCAAGGGGGATCGCCAGCTTCAGCGGCGGCCTTCCGTCAAGATCATAGGGGGTTGCTGTGTTTTTTTCTTGTTTCTCCATTCCTTTCCCTCTCTTTCGTGGATGTTAATGCATGGGCAGCAAGATATCCGCTTCTTAATCGTTTAGAAATTATGGTACAAAAAAGATAGTTACCCCCCTGCGGATAACTACCTTGTTATCATTTCATAGTACGATTAATATAGCCCCTTGCTTTTACCCTTTAATATTATAAAGGATTTCCTTGATTATGGCAATAGATATCTTCTCCTTTGTTTCTCTATATTAGGAAATATGAATTTTATCATTTTCAATATTGTACATAAAAACAAAAAAGCCCATAAACCTCCTCTTCAGGTTTACAGACTTATCTTTCGTAGATAGTAGCGAGAGGGGGATTCGAACCCTCGACACCACGGGTATGAACCGTGTGCTCTAGCCAACTGAGCTATCTCGCCATTTTCTTTTAAGATATGGAACCTATAGGGCTCGAA
>SKEG01000361.1_pt1 | contig 50254 bp, 44 predicted proteins | sample 4826631 | NCBI WGS metagenome assembly SKEG01 (sample SAMN11008815, study PRJNA524170) | human gut metagenome | biome: Human fecal sample; material: Feces; isolation source: fecal sample from pouch patient p26, p34, p50 | host: Homo sapiens | place: Israel: Tel-Aviv | collected 2016-11-02
GTTTGAGAGGGCTGTCCATGCTTTTAGCCGATCCCCCGGGGCTTAGAATTTCCCCCCTTCTGCATCTGAGCCCGCAGAGAGCGCATCTTCCACACGTCCCTCCTGAACCCACTGCTTATTGCTTGCTTCTCACAATTGAAACAGGGACTTACTCGATTTGGTTAAACTACAATTATCTTATCAAAATACTTCCGCACATCCTTCAGCGACTCAAGAACCACCTCCGCCAGTCCTCTCATCTCCTCCGTTGCCTCCATCAGATCCGGCACCATAATGGGATGCATCCCAGCTGCATGCGCTGCTCTGATTCCATTATACGAATCCTCAATCACATAACACTTCTCAGGCTCTGATCCCAGCCGACTGCACGCCTCCAGAAAAATATCCGGCTCAGGCTTACTGCGCTTCACCTTATCACCGCCAATAATCTGATCAAAATATTCAATCAGTCCACCCTCCGAAAGCTCTTTCCGCACAAGAGCCTCCCGCGTAGAGCTGGCAAGTCCCACCTTAAATTCATGTTCTCTCAGATACCCCAGAAGTTCCTCCACTCCCGGCTTCTTCGCCAGTTTCCCACCAGCAGCACGACTGAAAAATACCTCCGCCATCTCCTGCTTATACTCATCATAAGGAAAATCCTCCCCATAATGCTTCAGAAATATCCCCTTACTGACCACACTGTTCGTCCCCAGACACTCATGACACGCCGCATCAACATTCTCAATCCCATGACGTTCAGCCACCTCCCGCCAGCACTGAAGTACAAGTATTTCCGAATCAAAAATCACCCCGTCCATATCAAATATTACCGTATCAATTCTGCCTGTCATAATTTACTCTTTTCCCTTTCCTGTTCTCTTTCTGTTCTTTTTTCCTCAAAATAATATTTATGGATAACCTTCTACTGCGCACAGCCAGTAAAAAATTATCCATGTAGTTAATTTTCCAAAATAACCTGAGAGAGTAATAATTTCCAAACGCAATTTTCAAAATATACTCTCTCAGCCTTATTTTCTCATAATATAACTGATCGCATCCCGAATCTGCGACACATAAACCAGATTGATTCCCTCAACCTTGCCAACTGATGACCTGCACACCTCCGGAAGCATCACCGTCTCAAACCCCAGCTTCTTCGCCTCCTGCACACGCTGTCCTGCCATACTCACAGCACGGATCTCACCACTGAGGCCAATCTCGCCAAACACCATCACATGATCCGGAATCACAATATCCTTCGCACTCGAAACAATCGCCAGACAAATACCCAGATCAATCGCCGGTTCCGTCATCTTCATACCACCTGCAATATTCACATACGCATCCGAAGCAGCCAGATGGATTCCAACTTTCTTCTCCAGAACCGCCATCAGCAGATTCACCCTGTTAAAATCCGTTCCTACCGCAGTACGCCTCGGAATCCCGAAATTACTCTGGCACACAAGTGCCTGAATCTCCACCAGGATCGGCCGCGTCCCCTCCATCGAACACGCAACCACAGACCCCGACGCATCCTCCGGTCTTCCATTCAGCAGAAACTCCGAAGGATTCTTCACTTCCTCAAGCCCCGAATTACACATCTCAAACACACCAATCTCATTGGTAGAACCAAAACGATTCTTCACAGCCCGCAGAATACGATAAGAAGCATGTCGGTCCCCTTCAAAATAAAGAACCGTATCCACCATATGCTCCAGAACCCTCGGGCCTGCCACATTTCCCTCTTTCGTCACATGACCAACGATAAAAATGGACACACCCATCCCCTTTGCGATCTGCATCAGGATATTCGTAGATTCCCTTACCTGTGAGACACTTCCCGGCGCAGAGCTGACATCCTCATGAAACATCGTCTGAATCGAGTCGATCACAACCACATCCGGCTTCTTCCGTTCGATCACCTCATGGATCACTTCCAGATTCGTCTCACACAGAAGCTGCATCTTCTCATTAAATTCCCCGATCCGGTTCGCCCTCAGCTTAATCTGCCTCAGAGACTCCTCTCCGGAAATATAAAGAACCGAAACCTGTTTCTGTGCCAGATTCCTGCACACCTGCAACAGCAGCGTAGATTTACCAATTCCGGGATCCCCGCCCACTAAAACAAGAGAGCCGGGGACGATACCGCCACCCAGCACCCTGTCAAGTTCGCCAATTTGAGTTGTCTGCCGTTCATCTTCAGACAGGCTGATATCCTTAAGGATTACAGGCTCCTGTCTTTTCTCTGATGAATTTATCATGCCGGAAGCGGAAGATTTCTTAGCAGCTTTGGCGGAGACAGTCTCCTCCACAAACGTATTCCACGATTTGCAGCCCGGACACTGCCCCATCCACTTCGCTGATTCATATCCACATTCCTGACAAAAATATACAGTCTTCTTATTTTTTAGCATTTTACAATCTTTACTTCTACTCTTGCAGCATTTCCAAGTTCCACGCTGAAGGAAAGTTTGCCGCCCAGGTTAGTTTTCATTTTTCCTGTGCTTGCCTGCTCAATAAACACTTCATACTCTGTATCTGGTTCCATTTCCACAGTGATCTGTGCATCTTCCGGTCCCTCTACATGGAAATCCATCTGATTCCCATTCTGAGTAAGATCAAATACTGCTGTACCCGGAACTGATTCGTAAACGAACATTCCGTTTCTTTCGAGCTTGGTAATCTCCTTAAAAGTTTTTACTTTATACATATCACCCTGATGCTGATAATCTGATAATTTAGATTTCTGAGCAAGCTCATAATCACCAAAGCTGATTGCTCCATTCTCTTCTGTGCGGATTAATTCTTTTACTACTGCCATTTCCTTCTGTCCTCCTAAGACTCTTTTGTTTGTCTGTTCGCCGGTCATTTTATCCGGCTTTTTCGATATCAGAGACAAAATTTCTTTTTTCTCTGACACTGTTTGATGTGTGTATTATATAATAAATCCACGTTTTTGACCAGTCTCCTGCCGGTTTTTTTATACTCTTTTCACAATTTAACGTTACTGTTCACTCCGTTCACAGTAACGTAGCCAAAATTCATTCCAGATTGCCTGCGGCAATGGAATTTTGGCTCGTATGTCTCGGGATTTTGGCATATTCATGCCAAAACACCTCGCGGAATAGTGGTGTGTGAACAGTAACAATTTAACCGAATAACTGTGAAGCAATTATTCAGTTATGAGCAAGCAGCAAAGCGGATGCTTTTATCCACTTAACTTGCCGCCATTATTTCACAGCAAAAGCAATCTCATCCTTATGCAGTTTCACCTGCACCTTATCCCCGCGTTTGATCTTTCCTTCCAGAATCTCGTTTGCCAGTGCATCCTCAATCCTACTCTGGATTGCGCGGCGCAGAGGTCTTGCTCCATACTTGTTGTCAGAGCCTTTTTCCGCAATGAAATCCTTCACTGCATTTGTCACAGTAAGCTGAATATCCATCTGCTCCTGGCAGCGTTTCTCCAGTGTCTTAAGAAGCAGGGTAACAATTTTACGGATTTCCTCTTTATTTAATACATGGAATACCATGATGTCATCAATACGGTTCAGAAACTCCGGTTTGAAAATACGGCGGACTTCTTCCATCACTCCGCCCTTCATTCTCTCATAATCCTTCTTCTCGTCATTATTCGACATAAATCCAAGTCGCTTCGGCTCCATGATTGCCTGCGCTCCTGCATTGGAGGTCATGATAATGATCGTCTGTTTAAAATCAACCTTTCTTCCCTGTGCATCTGTGATATGTCCGTCATCCAGCACCTGTAAAAGAATATTAAACACATCCGGATGTGCTTTCTCAATCTCATCAAACAAAAGCACACTGTAAGGATTTCTGCGTACCTTCTCACTGAGCTGTCCGCCTTCCTCATATCCGACATATCCCGGAGGAGAACCAATGAGTTTGGATACACTGTGTTTCTCCATATATTCGGACATATCTACACGGATCATGGCCTGTTCACTGCCAAATACTGCTTCTGCCAGTGCTTTGGAAAGTTCCGTTTTTCCCACACCTGTCGGTCCCAGGAAAAGGAAAGAACCAATCGGACGGTTTGGATCTTTGAGTCCGACTCTTCCTCTTTTGACTGCCTGAGCTACGGCTTTTACAGCCTCATCCTGCCCGATCACGCGCTTATGAAGCTCTTTTTCCAGACGTGCAAGACGTTTGGTTTCTCCCTCTGTCAGACGTTGAAGTGGAATCTTGGTCCAATCAGAGATTGTCTCTGCGATGGCAGCTTCGTCCACAGTAAGTTTCTTTCTTTTATTTCTACGCTCTGTTTTCAGACGGATTTTCTCCATCTCTGCTTCTACTTCAAGCTGGCGCGCCTGTGCCTTTTTCGCGCGTTCAAGGTCTGCTGTTTTTACTGCTTCTTCTTTTTCCTGACGGATCTCATTTAATTCCAGTTCATATGCTTCCATCTCCGGCGCAGACTGATAACCCGCAAGCTGAACCTTTGATGCAGCTTCGTCAATGATATCAATGGCTTTATCCGGAAGGAATCGGTCATTGATATAACGCTGTGACATTTTTACTGCTGCCTCCAGTGCCGCATCCTCGATCACAACTCCGTGGTGTTTCTCATAATACGGACGAAGTCCTTTCAGAATCTCCAGAGTCTCCTCTGCGGACGGTTCCTCCACAGTTACAGGCTGGAATCTTCTCTCCAGTGCCGCATCTTTCTCAATATGCTTGCGGTACTCTTCCAGTGTGGTTGCTCCGATAAGCTGAATCTCTCCTCTGGAAAGGGATGGTTTCAGAATATTCGATGCATCCAGTGCACCTTCCGCGCCACCGGCACCGATAATGGTATGGATCTCATCAATAAACAGAAGGATTCCCTGATGTTCCCGTACTTCCTGAATTACATTCTTAATACGTTCCTCAAATTCTCCTCTGTACTTGCTTCCTGCCACCATGCCGGAAAGATCCAGTACCACCAGACGTTTGTCTTTTACCGTATCTGGCACCATACCCATTACGATCCTCTGCGCAAGTCCTTCTGCGATAGCAGTTTTTCCTACCCCTGGTTCTCCTACAAGGCAAGGATTGTTCTTCGTTCTTCTGCTTAAAATCTGGATCAGGCGTGTGATTTCTTTTTCACGTCCCACTACAGGATCCAGTTTGCCCTCTGCTGCGAGCTGTGTCAGATCACGACTGTACTGATCCAGAGTCGGGGTCATTGTTGTCTTCTGGTTTCGGGCACTTCTGGCATACTGAAATTCCTCAGCAATGGTATCATTGTCAAATCCCATGGCTGTCAGGATCGCAGAAAACAGTTTCTGAATATTTACGCCCATGGTAAATAAAAGTCTGGTTGCGACACAATCTGTCTCTTTCAGAAGTGCAAGAAGGATATGTTCTGTTCCGCATATACTGTCCATGCTCTGTGCATCTTCCTGTGCCTGCTCCAGAATCCTTCTTGATCTCGGACTGTATTCCGGTTCTTTTGGCTCTTTTACGGCAACTTCTCCCTGCGCAGGTGCAATTAACTGGCTGATCAGTTCCATGAGTTTTTCTTCTTCTACATGAAACTCTTCCAGCATCTTGCCCGCCGTACCTTCCGGCTCTTTCAAAAGACCTGCCAGAAGATGTTCTGTGCCAATATAACTGTGTCCGCAGGATCTGGCCGTTGTCTTTGCCAATTTTAAAGCATTTTCTGCCTGTCTGGTAAATTGTCTCTCCATGTTGTCTCCTTAAAATATCTTTATTTATGATTCTGCGTAAACAAAAGGATTTTTCAGTCAATCCTGTCTGTTTTCAATATAGTCATAGTCATCAAAAATTTCATCAATCAACTGATGAACCTCGTCTCTGGTTACATTTTTACAGCAGCTTTTCGCCAGTGCGACCATAAGGTTCTCCTTCAGTTCTTCCAGTGCTTTCCGCTTGTTTACGTCAATGGAAATCACTGCACCACGTCTGCGGTCGATTGTGACAAAGCCCTCCTGTCTCAGAAGTGAATAGGCTTTATTGACGGTGTGCATATTAATTCCTACCGTATCTGCAAGCTGTCTCACAGAAGGCAGTGTATCACCTTCCCGGAGTCTTGATGTGGCGATTCCCATGATAATCTGATTGGTAAGCTGGATGTAAATTGCTTCATCACTGCTGAAATCAATTTCAATCATCATACGCACGTTCCTCCTTATTTGTGTTACACATATACTAGCACATGCCAGCTTTTTTTGCAATTCCAAAATGTATAACAGCAAATCTGTTACCATCCTGATTGTATCTCACAAAATATATTATCATTAAGAACAAAAAACTCAAAAACCGGGTGATTCAAAAACAGAACTCCTGTCGAAAAACTTTTTTTGTATCATCGGGGCACTGCACAACACTTTCCTAAATAATAAAACAAGATGCACGTTATGCCTTTTTTACATAACATGCATCCTGTATTTTCTAAAACTCTGAGACTTATCTGTAAACCTGTTTACATCTTACAGACTTGCCTGCATCTTATTTATTTAATCCCGATGATCTTATTAAGCTGTTCTTTGTTCAGAACAAGATTGAATCCTAACGGATTGATAACATAAGCAGTTGCTCTCTCGATCATCAGTTCCGGAAGTTTGGCAAGCGGTACTTTTGCGATACGGAGTTTCTGGCCTCTTGTAAATTTCTCCAGTTCCATTACGTCTGTGAATACAGGCTGAAGGATTTCTTCTTTCTTGTTCTTCAGGTATGGAATGTTGATCTTCTTCGGATCTTCCGGATCTACATTCATCGCGATCAGATATTCAGATTTTCTTAAGTTTACGATCAGTTCCTCTTCCAGTTCGCGGAGATTACCATGCTGGTCTTTCTCTACCGGGCGGCGGAGTTCCTGCATGAAGTAAATTCCGGAAAGTTCCAGTGTCGGGTTGAGAAGTGGTCTCTTTGCAGGCTCGATCTGGCTCATATCTGCCTGTTTTGCAATATTTGCAAGGTCAACTTCTACCTGATCTTCTCCGTCTACCCACACAACTGTATTGACACCGATTGCATAGAAAGTTCCGTATAATCTCGGATAATCTTTTTTGGAAAATTTCATTCCCATCAGAAGGATTTTCTCTTCTACCAGTTTCTTACCGAATGCTTTGATCCCTTCTTCTGTGGAAAAGATCCATGCCTGGTCATTATAGGTTTCTTCATCGCATCTTACATATGGCAGTTTGGTTGCCTGTGCGTATGCTACATATACCGTCTCTCTGGTCTGTAATTCCTTGATTGCTTCTTCTTTGCTGATTCCCATTGTTTTTATCCTCTCTGTCTCATTTCTTTTATGATCTTTTTCATTTCTCTATCTACACGATAAGATTCCACGATCTTCTGCAATGATTTCTTATATGTAAATTCATCCAGTCTGTGACTGCCCCTCAGATATTCCAGCATCTCCTGTGGAAACGCTGCGAAATATACAGATATCGCCCATGCAACAGCCATCTTCGTATAATAGCCCTGCTGTGTGATACTCTCCAGCCGTCTGATACTTTCTTCCAGATACTCTGGTTTCACAAAATGTCCCAGAATCATCACTGCTGCAAATCTGGCTTCATATTCCCTCTCAGAAGTAAGATACGGTTCTATAAACTCCCAGTATTCCTGCGGATATTTATCTGCATCCTTCAGGGTACTGCAAAAACAGTCACATACGCCCCAGCTATTAATATCCGGAACAAATTTTCTCACATATTTGAGGCGTTCTTCACAGTCCATCCTGGCATATGCCACAACCAGTCCCCGCAGCATGGTTTCCTCATACCACTGGTCATCTGCCTGTTCAAACCAGTCCTTCCACGCCTGCGCCGCAAGCTGCTTTGCAAACTTTCTCAGAATCGGAAGACGGACTCCCATGATATTCTCTGTCCCTGGCAGAAGTTTACTGTGAAATTCCCGATACTCCGGATCCTGATTCTCTTTCAGGAACTGTCGTACCTGCTCCACGGTAACCGGAATCTTTTTTTCATCTTCTTTGTTCATATCATTTTCTCCTGACCGTCTTATTTTATAACAAATTGCACAAAAAGTAAAGGAAATCAGGCATAAAAATTCCCACAGTTGTCCATACCGTTCCTGTGCACTCCACTGCACGGAATAAACAGGAACCTGTCTCTGGTTTCTGTCCGTACATTTCTGCGCAGATCTACCTGTAATATGGACTCTGTGGGAAAATTTTTATGTTCTGCTTATCAGCAAATATTTATCATCTGTTCTATCTGATCTATACTGTTCAGACCGCGCCGCATAAGCAAAAATGTATTTTCAGATTCATGCTTCGTCTATCGCTTTTCCGATATCATGGCGCATATATTTATTGGCAAAGGTGATCCATTCGGTAGCTTCATAGGCATTTTTTCTTGCTTCTTTTAAATCTTTGCCTGTCGCTGTAATTCCGAGGACACGTCCGCCGTTGGTAACGATCTGACCGTCTTTTAATTTAGTTCCTGCATGGAAGCAGTAATAGCCATCTTTGTTCTCAAAGTTCTCGAATCCATACATCGGGATTCCTTTTTCATATTTTACCGGATATCCGTCACTGGCAAGAACCACGCAGACTGCTGCATTATCTTCGAACTGAAGGTCTACCTGGTCCAGAGTTCCGTCTACGCAGGCTTCCATAACTTCGATAATATCGTTCTTCATACGAGGAAGGACAACCTGTGCTTCCGGATCTCCGAAACGTGCATTGTATTCGAGTACCTTTGGTCCGTCCGGAGTCAGCATGAGTCCGAAGAAAATAATTCCCTTAAACGGACGTCCTTCTGCTGCCATGGCATCTACTGTCGGCTGATATACATATTTCTTACAGAATTCATCCACTTCTTCTGTGTAGAACGGGCTTGGGGAGAAGGTTCCCATACCACCGGTATTTAATCCCTGATCTCCATCCTGTGCACGTTTGTGGTCCTGTGCGGAAGTCATAGTACGGATAGTTTTTCCATCAACAAAAGATAAAACGGAAACCTCACGTCCGGTCATAAATTCTTCGATAACCATGGTATTTCCGGCATTTCCGAATTTCTTGTCTTCCATGATCTCTTTTACGCCATCTTCCGCTTCTTTCAGGTCTTTACAGATCAGAACACCTTTTCCAAGTGCAAGTCCGTCTGCTTTCAGAACGATCGGGAATTTTGCTTCTGTGCGGAGATATTCCAGTGCTTTCTCCGGGTCATCAAAGTTCTCATATGCTGCAGTCGGGATGTTGTATTTCTTCATAAGATCTTTGGAAAATGCCTTGGAGCCTTCCAGGATCGCCGCATTTTTTCTTGGTCCGAATACTCTCAGTCCACGGGCTTCGAACACATCTACCACACCGCCGACAAGTGGATCATCCATACCGATGATCGTCAGGTCAACAGCATTTTCCTGTGCAAAATCAGCCAGTTTCTCAAATTCCATGGCGCCGATATCCACACATTCTGCAAGCTGTGCAATTCCGGCATTTCCCGGTGCACAGTAAATCTTTTCTACTTTCGGGCTTCTGGAAACACTCCATGCAATGGCATGTTCTCTGCCGCCGCTTCCTACGATTAAGACTTTCATTCTTCTTTTGCTCCTTTTTTCCGCAATATCTTATCTCTGTAACTGCCAGTAAACAGTAACCTTTTATTCTTCTACGTCGTATTCCTCTATCTCTACTCTGCCATCCACAACCTTCACCTTTCCATTGGCGATCAGGTCAATGGCTTTCGGAAGGATTTTCCACTCTGCTTTCTCCATGACACGTCTCTGGAGAACTTCCGGGGTATCGTCCTGTCTGATTTTAACTGCTTTCTGTAAAACGATCGGACCGGTATCTGTACCTGTGTCTACGAAATGCACCGTAGCACCTGTCACTCTGACGCCTCTTGCAAGAGCTTTCTCATGCACATGAAGTCCGTAATATCCCACACCGCAGAAGGACGGAATCAGGGATGGATGGATATTGATGATCCTGTTTGGAAATGCCTCCACGATCATCGGAGGGATTGCCACGAGGAATCCGGCAAGAACCACAAGTTCCACTCCGCTTTCCTGTAATTTCGCAAGCAGTGCCTTATGAAATTCTTCTCTGTTCTCAAACTGTTTCGGGGAAATGCAGACAGCCTCAATCTCGTATTTCTTTGCTCTCGCAAGTGCATAGGCACCCGGGTTGTTGCTCACAACCAGAGATACCTGTGCATTCGTAATCTTTCCATTGTCAATGGCGTCCAGGATCGCCTGAAGATTAGTTCCGCCTCCGGAAACCAGTACACCGACTTTTAGCATAAAGTCACTCCTTTTTCACCGTCTTCGATACGTCCTACCACATAAGGAGTATCTCCGGCTGCTTTGATCGCTTCCATGGTTTTGTCTACATCTGCCGCATCTACAGCAAGAATCATTCCAAGACCCATGTTGTAAGTATTGTACATCATCTGTTCTTCGATATTGCCTTTTTCTGCAAGCAGTTTGAAGATTGGAAGTACAGGATAGCTGTTTTTCTCTACCACTGCTCTTGTTCCTTCTTTGAGCATACGCGGAATGTTCTCATAGAATCCGCCGCCTGTGATATGGCTGCATGCGTGTACACGAACGCCTGCATTCTTGATGCTCTTTAATGCTTTTACATAGATTCTGGTCGGTGCCAGAAGTGCTTCTCCAAGGGTTGTTCCCAGTTCTTCATAATAGGTATCCAGGGATTCTTTTGTCATGTCAAATACTTTACGGACCAGTGAGAATCCATTGCTGTGAACACCAGTGGATGCCATACCAATCAGGACATCTCCTGCTTTTAAGTTCTCTCCTGTGATCATATCTTTTTTGTCACAGACACCTACTGCAAAACCAGCCAGATCGTATTCATCTTCCGGCATCAGTCCCGGGTGTTCTGCTGTCTCACCGCCGATCAGGGCAGCTTCGGACTGTACACAGCCTTCTGCAACACCGCCTACGATGGCTGCGATTTTCTCCGGATAGTTCTTGCCACATGCAATATAGTCCAGGAAGAATAACGGTTCTCCACCTGCACAGGCAATGTCATTGACACACATGGCAACTGCATCAATACCAATGGTATCGTGCTTGTCCATCACCATGGCAAGTTTTACCTTTGTTCCGCATCCGTCTGTACCGGATAACAATACCGGTTCTTCCATCTCTTTGATCTTTGCCAGAGAAAAGGCTCCGGAAAATCCTCCCAGACCTCCGAGAACTTCTTCACGCATGGTTCTCTTTACATGTTCCTTCATCAGTTCTACTGATTTATATCCTGCTTCAATATCTACTCCAGCGGTCTTGTAATCCATAATTATCCTCCGTCATATAACCATTATCAATATTAAAATATTAATTATTAAAAATTCTGCTGTTCTTATATCTGTCTCAGCACCTTCATATTTTAATAATTTTTATATCCAACTTCCTGTAATCTTGCGTCTTTTGCTTCTACCTGTTCTTTTAATTCCTGGCTGTAAGCCTTTAATTTTGCAAGAAGTTCTGCATCTGATGTTGCAAGGATCTTGGCTGCCAGAAGACCTGCATTGGCACCACCGTTGATCGCTACTGTCGCAACCGGGATTCCGGAAGGCATCTGTACAATAGAATAAAGGGAATCTCTTCCTCCGAGGGAAGTGGTGTGCATAGGAATTCCGATTACCGGCATCGGGAAGATTGCCGCGCACATTCCTGGCAGATGAGCTGCCATTCCGGCACCTGCGATAATTACTTTAAAGCCTTTTTCTTCTGCTGTTTTTGCATATTCAAAAAAGACATCCGGTTCCCTGTGTGCAGAAATGATTTTCATCTCGTAATCAATTCCCAGTTTCTCCAGAATATCTGCTGCTTTGCTCATGATCGGCATATCTGAGTCGCTGCCCATCACAATTCCTACTTTTGCCATAGTTTTTCTCCTTTTCTTCTCAAGCATCTTCTGGCAGATCATCCGGTCTGTTCCCAGGATCATCCGCCGAGACTTCATTTTATTTTATTGATAAAAAAAGTACGGTCAGAAAGGTTTGACTTCCAACCCTCTCTAACCGTAGATTCTACTAAGATTCCCTTTTTCTGTCAATAAAATTGAAGCAAAGAAATAATTTGACAAACTAATAATTTTTTTGATATCTGAAATTTACCATAAAAAATGTTAAAAATTCTCAGATATCTGTTCTGAACAATTACCTTGCAGATGATTCAACCGATTCTTCCACAAATCTTCACAGATCATTAATCATTCTGCAAATGGCTCATTCAGTTCTTCTGTACCCGGAAGTACAAATCTTCCGTCTTCAATAATAGAAGTCATCTCTCCCTCATCATCGATCGTGCGGATACTTCCCAGCTCATCATACGGGATCGTGATGTCTGTGTGGCATCCGTAATAGGCAAGGCTGACATCTTCTTTTCTCATCTCAGAGATTTCGTTATCTCTGGCAATGATCTCTTTTCCGTCCGGATTATAAACCGGGGTGTCTTCTGACCAACTGTAGCAGGTGTCTCCCACTGCAAAGTGCGGTCCCATTTTTTCAGCGATCAGGATCGGGAGTTTATCTGCCATGTCATATTTCTGTGCAGCCACATAAGCAGTTGTGTTTGTTCCGATGGCAAACTCACCCATTGCCAGTTTCGGATGATGGAACAGAATATTATCCTCAATATATTTGCGGTTTTCTTCTTCTGTCTCGAAATTGCTGCATGTATAATCAATCACCTGGCCACAGTCAAATACCAGTTTCAGATCGCGGAACTGTAATCCATTGAGATAAACTTTGGAAACATGAAGCATTCCGCCGGTTCCTGCCAGCACAGGGGAAGTGAACACTTCTCCGACCGGAATATTCACATCTGCCACGCAGTTTTCAAAATTGGTCTGTGTTTTCGGGTCTTCCAAAGTATGAAGATGGATCAGAAGGTCCGTCTCATTTTCTCCTTTACCCTTGATTTCCACCCACTCACAGGTATCCAGCGTATCAATGATGGTCTGCTGGATTTTCTGGTATTTCTTATAATCCAGAGTGTTGATCTTTACGATCTCGCGGAAGACTTCCGGGAAGTTCTCACCGATCTCCGGTACCGGATAGGCGATGATCGTAAAGCTTCTCTCATCCCCTTTGATATAACGGTTTACGATCTGACTGGATTCATTGTCCAGTTCAAGCTGCAGTTTCTGCTGTGCTTCTGTAAAAGTCCAGCTTTCTTCTTTGCTCACCGGCGAAAATGGTGCTTCTCCAAATGTCTCAATGCATGCCGGTCCTCCATGAACTGCTGCCAGATCAGCAAACTCATCATAGGAAGTCTGCAGGGCGCGAAGTTTGCGTTTCACAAAGTCGGAATCCATAAACAGTGCGCTGTCCTGTCTGTGATCATAGTCAAACTGCGGATTGGCAATGCCGCCTGTAAATCCGTTTCTGAACTGGTTTCTTCTGTTGACTGCATGAAGTGCATGACGGTAGATAACAGTTTTCAGCCCCATTTCTTCAAACTGAACAATAGCAGATTTCACCATGCGTTCAAATCCAAGCTGATAACGGATATTGACTGTTTTCTTCTTTGAAATATCTTTTCTTCCTGTGATAAATCCGATACGATAACCTTCGGTATAGGTTCTCGCCATCTCATCAATCTCTTTCTGTGAAAGGGAATTGAGAAATTCCGCTGTTTTCCATTCGTTCTCAGAAACATATTCTCCAAACTGATACAGATAGCGGAGGTCTGTCAGATCAGAATTCATAATAATCTGTACTGCAAAATTATCCCCCGGATCAATAGCCTCTCTGATCCGCTCGCCTACCATATCCTGACAGTAATCGTTCACATAGGAAACCAGGATTTCTTTCACCTGTTCCACAGAAGGAAGTTCTTCCTGTGAAAATGCAAAATAAAATTCCAGGAAAAGTTCCAGTGCTACTGTCAGATCCCACGCTTTTTTCTCAAAAGCGTAAGCAATCGTTCCGTGAAGTTCTGTGTACAGGAAAGTAAATGCCTTTCCGTATTCTCCCAGCATCTTCTGTGCATAAGCAGGATTTCCGTAAGAATTTTCATAATTCTCAGGCAGAATGTCCTGATAGAGTTCATGATTCTGTTTCTGCAGTTCTTCCAGTGTTTTTCCCGCTGTTCCATGATCCATCACAGCAGTGATTTTCTGTAAAAAAGCCGCTTCTCTGACAAAAAAGTCACGATACGGTTCTGCAGCTGTTGTTTCCTGCGGTATCTCTGACACTCTTTCTTTTGCCAGGTCATACCGTTCCATTACCCATTCGTCCAAGCTGTTCTTCTCCTTTTTTATTTCTATTTCTTTTATTTCTATTTTTTATTTCTGTTTTATTTATGTTTTGTTTCTTTTTATTCTCTGTAAAAATTCTCTATACAAATCCTCTGTGAATAAGATACCCGTTTTTAACTGGAAATTCCCAGAAGGAAAATTCCCAGCCATCCGATCATAATGATCCCGTTTGCAATTGATCCGATCATACTGGTCCTGTGGGTTCTGTTTTCTTCCGAAAAGCTCTTAAGTCCCATAGCGAACCCGTATATGGACAGAAGCATTGCACAAAGGCTGACCCCGCCCACAATGTATCCAAACTCTCCATTCATGAAAAAAGCCAGCAGCACTGCTGTGATAAATAAGATCAGTGAAGCTGCTGCCAGACCTGTGGACAGTTTTCCTTTCTGTGCTTCTTTTTTCTTCGCAAACGCATATCTATATCTTCTTGCCATAAATCTTTCTCCTCAGGTGATCGCAGATAAAAAACAGCAGATATCCCAGGGCTGCTCCCGCAGTATTCAGGATCAGATCATCCACGTCAAAACATCCGACTTTTGTTATAAGCTGAATCACCTCTACTGTAAGGCTCAGTCCGAATCCTGCCAGTGTGATCAGAAATCCGCTTCTCATTTTTCCCGTGATCACAGGCAGCATAAAGCCAAATGGCAGAAATCCTGCCACATTTCCAAAAAGGTTTGTAAATACCGCCAGAAAACCCAGCTGTTTTCTGTACACCCAAAAGCGTCGTATTTCAACAAACGGAATCAGATTATACCTGTAGTCCCGTTCCTCCATTGCAATTCTTCCATATTCTTCTGAGAAGAAAAGGAAATAGATCAGTGCCAGAACATACAGGATAAACAGAACCGTTCCAAGTGCCCGTATCATACGCTTTGTCTCTTTTTTCAATTTTGCTCCTGTTTCTGACTGAAAAACCACACGAAAATTCGCTTCTTCCTGTCAATCTGTCAGAAGTCCGGCTGATCTTCGTGTGGTCCTGCGGTCTTTTTTATATCAATATTTCTGATTTCTTTTTCAGCAGTCTTGCACCGCTTACGATCATCATAACCCCTGTTACGATTCCTGTTGTCAGTACAATGATTCCTACTGCCAGACTGCACGCTCCTGTGGAAGACATGGTTTTATATATCTTTTCGTTCATAGTCATCCTCACCTTTATGTTACTGTTCCATCTGTTTTTCCGATAACTTCATATGAACAGCCGTCTGTCCGGCGTTCTGTCCATAATCTGTTATCTGATTACCGGTTGCTCCCTTTCAGGCTTATTTTGCACCATACTGCGCATAATATGCGTCAATGGCAGCCTTAAGAGTATCATCAATGATCACTTTGCCTTTGTATTCTTTGTTGTAAAGATGTTCAATAACTTCTTCCATGGTAACGATCGCATTGGTTTCGAATCCATAAAGATCATGAACCTCATCCAGTGCACACTTCACGCCGCCTTTGCCGACTTCCATACGGTCAAGGGAAACCATCAGGCCGACGATCTCCACATTGGCTGCTCCTCTTACCTTCGGAACGGTTTCTTCCATGGATTTACCGGAAGTGGTAACATCCTCGATCATAACCACACGGTCGCCGTCTTTTAAAGTGCTTCCAAGGAATTTTCCTTTATCTGCGCCGTGGTCTTTTTCTTCTTTACGGTCTGAGCAGTAACGGACTTCTTTTCCGTACAATTCGCTGAATGCGATAGCAGTTACAACACTTAACGGGATTCCTTTGTATGCCGGTCCGAAAAGTACGTCGAAATCATCGCCATACTTGTCATGGATCGCATGTGCATAATATTCACCCAGTTTCTTAAGCTGAGAACCTGTCACATATCCGCCTGCGTTCATAAAAAACGGAGATTTTCTTCCGCTTTTTAAAGTAAATTCTCCGAATTTGAGAACTTCACTGTCTACCATAAATTCAATAAATTCCTGTTTATACTGTTCCATCTTATGTTCTGCCTCCTGTTTCTGTTGCAACTGTTTTATTACAGTTTTTATACAGTTACTTTCTATTGTTGACTTTATCCCGGACTGTGCTGTAATTTTCATTTTACAGCCCCGGTTTTATCCTGAACAATATTATTTTACAATACCAACCATGTCTTTTACAGAGTTAAATCCGTTTTTCTTCATGTATGCTTCGATTCCGTCGATCACTTCCATCGTCACTGCCGGATTGTGGAAGTTGGCAGTACCGACAGATACGGCACTGGCACCTGCGAGAATAAACTCGATGGCATCTTCCGCACAGGAAATACCGCCCATACCAATGATCGGAATATTGACCGCCTGCGCCACCTGATATACCATACGGACTGCGATTGGTTTCACGATCGGGCCGGACACACCGCCTGTTTTGTTTGCAAGCGCAAATGTTTTTCTGTTGATATCAATCTTCATACCGGTCAGGGTATTGATCAGGGATACCGCATCTGCACCGCCTGCTTCTGCACCCTTCGCGATTTCTGTGATATCTGTGACATTCGGAGTCAGTTTCATGATCACCGGCTGTTTTGCGATCTTTTTGATCTGTGCTGTCAGTTCTTCTACATGGTGCGCATCCTGTCCGAATGCCAGAAATCCTGCGTTTACATTCGGGCAGGAGATATTGATCTCCATCATATCGACCGGCTGGTCTGCAAGACGTTCCACAACTGCCAGATATTCTTCAGGAGCATGGCCGCATACATTGACGATAATCTTTGTATCATACTGTTTCAGAAACGGGATATCTCTCTCACAGAAAAGATCAATTCCAGGATTCTGTAAGCCAATGGCATTCATCATACCACCGTAAACCTCTGCCACACGAGGAGTCGGATTTCCGGCCCACGGTACATTGGCTACGCCCTTGGTAGTCACTGCTCCCAGTTTATTAATATCTACATAGTCAGCAAATTCTGCTCCTGAACCAAAGGTTCCGGATGCTACTGTTACCGGATTTTTCCATTCTACGCCGGCAATATTTACACTCATATCCATCAGATTTCCACCTCCGTAGAAAGAAATACCGGACCGTCCTTACAGATTCTCTTATTGTGTACGTTGCTGTGTGCATCTTTTTCTTTGGACTTGCACACACAGGCAAGGCAGGCACCGATACCGCATGCCATACGTTCCTCCAGGGAAATATAGCATTCGATTCCGTTTTCTTCTGCATACTTTTTGATGGCACGAAGCATCGGAGTCGGTCCGCAGGCATAAATGATGTCTGCATTCAGAGCATTCTCTCTGATGGCATCCATAACATTTCCCTTTGTCCCCACACTGCCGTCCTCTGTGGCAATGTAAAGAGTTCCTGCTGCCTCAAATTCCTCTTTCAGGAATGTGTGGCAGTCACGGTATCCTGCTACGATCTGCTTCTTTTCGCATTTCATCTGTTTGGCCAGTTCCAGAATCGGAGGTACACCGATTCCACCGCCCATCAGGAAAACGCTTTTTCCTTCTGCTTTTTCCACCGGAAAACCATTTCCCAGCGGTCCGAGAACAGGGAGCGTATCTCCTGCTTTGAGCTGTGAAAATTCATCCGTTCCGGTTCCCTCTCCGGTCACTCTGTAAACGAGATGAAGTCTTTTATTTTCTTTGTCGATCTCGCAGAGACTGATCGGTCTTGGAAGAAGTTTGGATTTATCTTTTGTGTAAAGGGATACAAACTGACCCGGCTTCGCATCTGCTGCAATCCGGTCTGTCTGGATCCACATACTGTAAATACCTGCACCGATGCTCTCCTGACTGACAACAGTACAGATTTCTCTTGTTTTCTCGCTGCTCATTTTTATCCTCCTAACGGTTATTTAAAGCGCCGCTGATATCTTCGATCATATCTTTTACAGCCTGACGGGATGCATCCGCATAGTTTAATTCACCAAAGGAAGCATATTTCTCCTGTTTGTAAGCTGCAATGATTCCACGGGAAGAGTTTACGATCGCACCGAGACCGTCTTCGTTAAAGAAGTGTACCAGATCTGCACCTTTACCGCCCTGTGCGCCATATCCAGGTACCAGGATAAATGTCTTCGGCATGATCTTACGGAGTGTTTTTCCCATTTCCGGATAAGTAGCACCTACTACGGCACCTACATAGCTGTAGCCATTACCCATATGTTCTTCTCCCCACTGGGCAACTTTCTCGCCAACCCACTCATAGAGCGGACGTCCATCGATGATTCTGTCCTGGAATTCCCCGCTGGATGGGTTGGAAGTTTTTACCAGCACGAAGATACCTTTGTTTTCTTCTTTACATACATTGATAAATGGTTTTACACCGTCTGATCCAAGGTATGGATTTACAGTTGCGAAGTCTTCGTCAAAACCTGCATATTTTTTGCTTCCCACCTGAACTTTTCCAAGGTGTCCGACTGCATATGCTGCAGAAGTAGAACCGATATCACCACGTTTGATGTCACCGATGATGACCAGACCTTTTTCTCTGCAATAGTCTACTGTCTTTTTGTATGCCATCATTCCCGGAATGCCGAACTGCTCATACATGGCGATCTGTGGTTTCACTGCCGGAATCAGATCTGCTACCGCATCTACGATTCCTTTGTTGTACTGCCAGATTGCTTCTGCAGCACCTTCGAGTGTCTCACCCAGTTCAGAGAATGCTTTCTGCTGAATGTGCTGTGGGATATAGTTAAGCATCGGGTCTAAGCCTACAACGATCGGTGCGTTTGTTTTCTGGATTTTTTCAATAAGTTTGTTGATCATGAATTTTTCCTCCTGAAGTTATCGTTACTGTTCACTTTGTGCCCGGTAACAAGTTATATTCTTATGATTGCAGGCAGAAATTGCTGTCTGCTTTTATTAAGCATTCTGGTAAACAACTTTTCCATCGCAGATGGTGTAAAGGATTTTTCCTTTTACTTTCCAGCCGTCAAACGGAGTGTTGCGTCCTTTGGATGCAAATTCACTCTTATCTATTGTATATTCGTGGTCGATATCCGCAATGACAACATCTGCCGGATGTCCTTCCTGAATGGTGCCTCTGTCGATTCCGAGGATCTGTGCCGGGTTCCAGCTCATCTTCTCGATCAGCTGGGAAATGGTCAGGATTCCGGTTTCAACCAGTGCTGTATAAGAAAGAGCAAAGCTTGTCTCAATTCCTACGATACCAAAAGCTGCATTTCGGATGGAACCAGTTTTCTCAGGTACTGCATGTGGAGCGTGGTCTGTACTGATCACTTTGAAAGAACCGTCCTTCAGACCTGCAATCAGAGCCTCTACATCTTTCTTTGTACGAAGCGGAGGGTTCATCTTGTAATTCGGATCATCTCTCTCGATATCATCGGAAGTCAGGATAAAGTGATGCGGGCAAACTTCTGCTGTAATATTGTCCAGTCCTTCTTCTTTTACGATCTCCATCATTTTGGCAACACCTTCTGTGGAGCAGTGGCACAGATGCAGTCTCGCTCCTGTTTCTCTTGCCAGAAGGATATCTCTCGCTGCGATCACATCCTCAACCGCATTGCAGATACCAGGCAGGCCCAGTCTCTTTGCATTTTCATCGTCATTCATGCAGCCATCCCCGCGCAGATCAATGTCCTCACAGTGTGCAAAGATCGGAACATTCAACTCTTTTGCCACTACCATGGCTTCTTTGCAGAGCTTTGTGTTCATCACAGATTTTCCGTCTTCTGACAGAGCCGGGATTCCTGCTTTTACCATTCCTTCGATGTCAGAAAGCTGTTCGCCCTTTTCTCCCTGTGTGATGGCACCTGCCTGAAGCACATGAATGCCGGAAAGCTGTTCTGCTTTGTGATGTACATAATTAACACGGTCCGGATTGTCGATCACTGGTGTGGTGTTCGGCATGGCAACCACAGTTGTCACTCCGCCTCTTGCAGCAGCCCGTGAACCTGTCTCTATATCCTCTTTCTGTGTCTGTCCGGGATCTCTGAAATGCACATGAAGATCGATCAGTCCCGGCATAACCAGGCAACCTTTTGCATCGATCACCTTGTCACTCTTGTCCTTTACAGCAAGTTTCTCACCAATCTCTGTGATCACTCCATCTTCCAGATAAATATCGCCTTTTTTATCAGTACTGGTGGCCGCATCCACAATACGTCCGCCCTGAATCAAAATACCCATGCAGTTATCTCCCTTCGTTCTGGTCTGATGTATTTAAGGTTCCTGTTCATATACTGTTATCCCACGAAATGTGCCGCTGTGAACAGGAACTGTTGAGCGGATATCTGCAATCCGCTTTCTGATATACATAATACACGAAACCGTCTGTTTAATAAAGTCCTTTTTTTACTCCCTCAGGGTGTTTTTCTGCTTGACAATTCAAAAAGCGGGAGATATAATCAACTCATATCTGGATTATTTTGTATAGTCACTGGTTTTTAGAGATTATATAAGAATATATAATCTGTAAAATCTGGTGATTTTTTTATTGCCAGAAAGCTTTTTAATTTTTTTATTTTTTATGGAGGTAACAACATGAACAAGGGAACTGTAAAATGGTTCAACGCAGAAAAAGGTTACGGATTTATCACTGGTGAAGACGGTGCAGACGTATTTGTACATTTCTCCGCTATCAATGGTGAAGGATTCAAATCCCTTGAAGAAGGCCAGGCTGTAACATACGACTTAACAGAAGGCGCACGTGGCATGCAGGCTGCAAACGTTACAAAATTATAATTCATAATTTCCGTTAACGTAAGAGGATTGAATTCCGAACTTTCACAATACGGATTAAACCTCAAAAAAATCCCCGGATTCGTCCGGGGATTTTTTATTGCAGTTATTACAGTTCTTTAGTTTTCTGACTGTGTATCATCTGCAGAGCTTTCAGCATCTGTAGATTCTTCTGTCTCTGTGTCGTCAGCAGATGCGGTATCTGCTTCAGCGTCACTGTCTGTTTCAGCATCTGTCACATCTTCTGTGCTTTCGCTGTCTGTTGTATCTGCATCCTCTGTGGTGTCTGCATCTTCCTCAGTATCTGCATCTGTTGTATCGGCTGACAGGCCGGAAATGTAATTATCAAGTGCAGTAGTATCCATTACTGTATTCTGAACAACATTTTCTTTGGCTCCTGCTACTTTTACATATGCAGAATATCCGATCCATGCAACAATTACAACACAGATAAATGCCCATGCAAACATTTCCAGTCCAAAAAGAAGTTTCTCTTTTTTGTCTGCTTTGTTATGATTTCCTTTTCTGACCTTATAAGCATCGACTTTTTTCTGGCTCATGATAGATCTCCTTTGCATCTCATATTTCGTATTTTCTGATTATAGCACACTTTTCTGCAAAAGAAAATAGCCAATCTGTTGTTATACAGCAACGATCACGCCACCGTCATTGGCATACATGGAGCTTACACCTGCAGTATCCAGAACTATGATCTTCGCAAGCTTCATTCTCTCTTCAAAAGCTTCTTTGAGCACCTGTGCTCTCGCAGGACAGTTACAGTGGCTGATAGCGAGAACTTTGTCCGCGCTGTCCGGAGTTTTTGCAATTACCTGTTCTACCATTTTGATCATGGCACGGTTCATTCCTCTTGCCTGGTCTAACTGGCAGATGCTTCCCTCATCCGTGGAACCCATGACCGGTTTAATCTTCAGGGCACTTGCAACAAGAGCTTTCACTTTACTCAGACGGCCATTTTTCCTCAGCGTATCCAGATTCTCAAGTACGAAGAAGGTATGCTGTCCTTCAATATAACGGTCTACTGTAGAAACAACTTCTTCAAAACTCATTCCCGCTTCTTCACATTCCTGAATTTTAGCTGCGATCAGTGTCTGACCGATGGATGCGGAACAGGAATTAAATACGTGTATTTTTTTCTCCGGGTGATCTTCCAGAAGGAGATTTTTGCCCAGAAGTGCGCTGTTATAGGAGCCACTTAACTCTGATGAGAGAGTCACTGCATAAATATGCTCTGCCTCGCAGTCATAGGCTTTCATATATCTCTCCGGTGACGGGCAGGCTGATTTCGGGCATTCCGGATAGTCCGCCACTTTCTTAAGAAAGCTTAACTGGTCAAAAGTTTCATCATCTATGATCTGATCTGCACCTACCATCAGTGTCAGCGGTACGGATTCAAAACGTTCATCATCTTTCCATTCGTTTAAAAGTTCTCCACAACTATCTATGACAATCTTATATCTCAATTATATCGTCCTCTTTTCCATTATATGTAGTTTTTAATACCAGATATATATTATCATAATGCTACCTGTTTGAAAAGACTTTTTCTCAAAAACTCTGTTCTTTTTTTTTAAAGTGATTTATAATAGAAAAACACCTGTAATTTCGGAAACAAAAATAAGAAAATAAGAAAGGATTCCCATGCTTGCCTTAAAGATTATTGATGTAAAAGATTTTATGAACAAACTTCTGATCGGTGAAGTATTTGACCGTTTTTTTCTTGTGGAAGCCTCGGTGACCACATTTAACGTGTTTACCATAGACGGAAGACTTCAGCAGGATTTCTTTGATACTGACACTGCTGACTCGTTAAAGAGCAAGAGTATAGATTATTCCCTGTGGCGTGACGTGAAACCCTACTGTTTCTCCGTCATCCGCGGCAAACGCACACCTTTAGGATTCAAGATTATTTTTCAGCTTTCCAGTCATCAGGCTCAGAAACTACTGAGTGGCACAGAAAACAATTCTATCACTCCTGTTTGTAACTTTTGTTTAAACATCCAGTATAAAAATCAGGTACTTTTATGTACAACCGGTGTTTCGTATTCTTCTTTTTCACTTGACAGACAGCCCGAGCATCTCTGGGATGAAACGATCTGCAGTTTTTTTACCAGCAGACAGATTCCTTTTGAAAAGCTGTAAAAAACTCCTGCAGCTTTTCTCCCTTTTCCCCGTCCGGAATCAGACCACACTGCATTTACTGATTCGCAGCCTGATCCTCAGTATGTCCTGTACTGTACAGGTAGTACGCCAGAATATCTATAAATTCACTATTTGTAGGTTTATCTTCCATGGTACATCCTGCAATTTCTTCCAGCACATCCTTATGACTTTCCCAGCAGAGATTGATCAATGTTCTTATGTTGTGTTCCACATTAGAAGGCGTAGATTTATATTTTCTCGCAACGATCGGATAAATATCTTTCGTGATCTTTACGGGACGTTCCTGAATTTTTTGCGCCATTCTTACAGCTTCCGCAACATAATAATAGCCTTTGTATTTTGATGTTGCTCCTAATTTTCTGATCAAACCATAAACTTCACTCATATCTGTTTCCTCCTAACTATTCTCCAATACGCAGATCATCTGCTTTCCTGTATTGGTTGATTTTCTCATTTACACACATTTTCTTTTTTTATTTCAGCATCATCCGTTTTTTTCTGTTCGGATCACATACTGAAATATTTAAATGAAAACTTTGCGTTTTCGTTACTCGGAAATATTTTTGCGTCACATTTGTTCATTGTTTTTCACAGAAAAACGTAGTTTTTTGAATATCAGCAATTTAATCTTAAAAATTTCTCCTGCATTTGTCAAGACGAAATGTAGAAAAAGAACAGCCCAGATTGTTCATCGTGGGCTGTTCTCTCCTATTTTTGTACTTTTTCAGTCATTTTTCAACATTTTTCTCCGCTGAACCCGATTATGCTGCCATTTACCGGCAGTATCCCGCGAAGTATTTTTCATAAGTGACGTCACAGAAAAACCGTTTATTTTGTGATCATCATTAAGATTTCGTTGCTTCTCTGAACGAATCTTGTCATTTCATCCGGTGAAAGCTGTTTATGGCTCATCATTGCCAGATCATAGAGCTGCTCACAGATAAGCGGAGCTTTGTCGGATTCTTTGTTTTCTGCCAGATATTTCACCAGTGGATGATTTGCATTCAAAACCAGTGTCTCCTGACCACCGAACATGTTCGGGTCCATTCCGTACATATTGTACATCTTCATCATATCCTGCATACGGCGGCTCTCCTCAGAAAGTGTCATCATTGCGGATACATTCTCATTCTTCAGATTCTCAACATGTACTTCCAGTTTGTCTTTATGAAGGTTCTTGCGGAAGAGTTCTGTCAGTGCTTTTACTGTTTCTTCGTCTGTGGTTCCTTCGCCCTTCATCTCTTCTGTCAGGTCTGCATCAATACGTTTGAACTGAACTTCCTGATTTTTCTGTTCCAGGCTGGAGATGAACGCACTGTCAATGTTGTGTTTCAGGATAACAGCATCTTTTCCTGCTTCTCTGAACATATTGATGTACTGGCTCTGCTGAACTTCATCCGTTACATAGTATACGGTTGTTTTTTCCGGTTCTTTTTCTTCTGTAGTATCTTTCTTTTCTTCGGAAGCTACTGTATCTTCTGTCTTTTCTTCTGTGCTCTGTGTTTCTGCATCTTCTGTCACTTTTTTGTTTTCTTCGATGCAGTCTTTGAGTGTCAGATATTTGCCGTCAAGGTTCTTAAAGAGTACATAATCGCCCATCTTATCTGCAAATTTGGTATCTTTGATGCAGCCATATTTGATGAACGGGCTGATGTCATCCCAGTATTTCTCATAGGATTCACGGTCAGTCTTGCACATTCCGGTGAGCTTGTCTGCTACTTTCTTGGAAATGTACTCGGAAATTTTCTGTACAAATCCATCATTCTGCAGCGCACTTCTGGAAACGTTCAGCGGAAGGTCCGGGCAGTCGATAACACCTTTCAGAAGAAGAAGGAATTCCGGAATCACTTCTTTGATATTATCTGCAATAAATACCTGGTTGTTATACAGTTTGATGGTTCCTTCGATAGAATCATATTCTGTATTGATCTTCGGGAAGTACAGGATACCTTTTAAGTTAAACGGATAATCCATGTTCAGATGGATCCAGAACAGAGGCTCCTTGTAATCCATAAATACTTTACGGTAAAATTCTTTATATTCATCGTCTGTGCATTCATTTGGATGTTTCATCCACAGAGGATTGATATCGCTGATGGAAACCGGACGTTTGTTGATCTTTACCTTATCCTTTGCAGGAGAAACTTCAACAACTTCTTTTTCGCCGTTTTCGTTCTCTTTCTCCTCTGTCTTTGCTTCTTCATGAATATGTTCTACGACAACATCGTCATCTCTTAATTCTGATTCGTCAATTGTCTCATATTCCTGCGGTGCATTCGCTTTGGACAGATAAATGTGAACCGGCATGAAGGAGCAGTATTTCTCCAGAATCTCACGCATACGGTATTCATTTGCAAATTCCAGGCAGTCTTCATTCAGGAACAGTGTAATCTCTGTACCAACTGTATTCTTGTTGCCTTCCTGCATATCATACTCTGTTCCGCCATCGCAGGTCCAGTGTACAGGCTGTGCACCCTCTGTATAGGAAAGAGTGTCAATGTGTACTTCGTCTGCTACCATGAATGCAGAATAGAAACCGAGTCCGAAATGACCGATGATCTGATCATCTGTTGTCTTGTCTTTATATTTCTCAAGGAACTGAGTTGCACCGGAAAAAGCAATCTGGGTAATGTATTTCTCCACTTCCTCAGCAGTCATACCAATACCATTATCGATAAATTTCAGAGTCTTCTCATCCAGGTTTACGATCACCTGAATCTCAGGTTTGTATCCTTCCGGAAAACTGTACTCACCCATTACTTCCAGTTTTTTCAGTTTTGTAATAGCATCGCATCCATTGGAAACCAGCTCTCTTACAAAAATATCATGGTCTGAATACAGCCATTTCTTAATGATTGGGAAAATATTTTCACTGTTGATTGATAAACTTCCATGTTTTACAGCCATGCTGTCCACACTCCTTTAATCTCTTTTTTTGCTGTTTTCTTATTTTTTATTCCTGACAGTTTCTTTTTATCTGATATTTTTTCCGAAACTGCATCTCTGAATGATATAGTAATACCATTTTGCGAAAAAGTCAAGGAAAAATTAGCACTCGTTTTAATTGAGTGCTAACAGTTTGTATTCTTGCTATGTTCTCGTTATATTCTTTCTGTGTTTTTACTGTATTTTTACTGCGTCTTTATCGTTCTTTTACCGTTCCGTTCTTCTGCCGACAGCTTATTTTCCCAGACAGAAAAAAAGAGCAGATTTCCTGCTTTTGCTTCATGCAATTGCAGCAGGAAATCTGCCGGATTTTTCCAGATAAAGATTCGCAGTCAGTCTTCCTGGCAAATGCTTTATCCGTTATCTGATTTTATTTTTTCTTCTTTTTGTAAACCACAACACCGACAATACATACTGTCGCGATCACCAGAATGATGACAAACGGAGCAATATTGGTGGTATCGCCTGTTCTAACCGCGTTCTTCTGGTTTGCACCGTTCGGCTGTGGAGTTGGTGTTGCTGTGACAGTCTGAGCCTGAGAAATGCTGAAGCTTACCTGTTTGGTATCCTGTTCTCCGGTATTTTCCCATTTGCTGCCATCATATTTCTGGCGGTTAAATACAACAGTCAGGCTGTAAGTACCTGCTTTGGTGATTCCAAAGGTCGCTGTATAAGGAGCTTCTGTCCAACTGTTGGTATTGATGACTTTCCAGTTATCCGGAACATAACGGACATCGTCTGTTCCCGGGCTCTCATTGTCCATACCTGCACCTACTGCGGTAAATGTGATTTTGGACTGTGTGGTATAGCCGTCAGAACTGATTCCTGTGATCTTATTGTCCGCCGGATCTGCAATCTTCGCTGTGCGGCCTGCATTTACAGTAACTTCCACTGCCGTGATCAGACTGATCTCATCCGGGTTTGTCACACCGTCAGGAAGCACTACGGTTCCTTTTACTTTAAAGGTCTGTTCTGTTTTATCTGACGGATCATAGGAACTTTCTTTTACATTCCACTGAACTTTGGCTTTCATATCGCCATTTGTGGTATTGAGCACTACGCTGGAAGGAAGTCCCAGCGCTTTGGCTGTTTTTTCAACGCCATTCTTTATGCCTGCAATACTGGAAGGATTCTGGATTCCAGTCAGTTTTACTGTCTGTGCTTTTACAGTAAACAGAACGTCTACTGTCGCACTTACCTGCTGATCATTTGGAATCACAATAGTTTCCAGATAGGACCCCTCTATCAGTCCCTCTTTCGGGCGGATATTAAAGGAAGCACTCTCTCCAGGTGCCAGCTCTGTAGCGGAAAGCTTACCGATCTTAAAGCTGGAAGCCGTCGGTGCACTCAGTGTAATGGTCGCATTTCCGGTATTTGTTACCGTAACCTTCTGTGATGCCGGCGCCTCGCTGTATCCGGCTTCTGTTTTTCCGAAATCCAACTCTGTCGGATCCGCGGATAACTGGTAAACCTTTTCTGCTTCTGCAACAGTAATGTAACCTTCCACTTCTGCAGCCACAGAAGTCTGTCCGTCACTGTCTGCCCACATGATCTGAAGTGTCTCTGAATAACTTCCCTCTTCCAGACCTGCGACCGGAACTGCAGTAAACGCCGCACTTTCTCCTGCTGCCAGTTCTGTCGCAGAAAGCGCTCCGATCTCAAAATACTGAGCTTCCGGCTGAATGAGTGTAACTGCTGTATTACCCGTATTTGTAAGTGTGATCGTTGTTGCTTCCGGAGTATCATATCCCACTTTCAGATCATCATAACCGATAACCGTCGGATCCGCTTCCACAGAAATAATCTGTTCTTCAGCCTCTTTTACAGAAACTTCGGCAGTTACCTGCGCCGCAGCTTCTTCGCTCTCTTCTGTGCCGAAGATCAGAGTTTCACTGTATTCTCCTTTTGTCAGGCCATTCTTTGGCTGTATCTGGAAGGTAAGGGAAGCACCGGCTTCTAACTGTACGCCGGACTCTGCGATATTTCCGTCTGCGGTAAGAATGTCAAAACAGTCAGACTGCGGTACCTTCAGAGATATAGTTGTATCCCCTGTATTTGTCACTGTAACTGTCTGTATCTCATCTACCTGCTCGTAATCCTCTTTCAGATCTGAAAATTTCAGATCATTGGTATCCACAGCAAGAGAATACTCTGCCAGAGAACCATCTGTATCCTCTGCCGGCTCTTCTGTAGAAGGAACTTCCTGATCATCCGGATTCTCCGGTTCCTCTGTCGGCTCTTCGACAGGTTCTTCTGCCGGGAACAGTTCCCCGTCTTCTACTGTAATTTTCGCTTCAAAAGAAACTTCCGCACCTTCCTCTGTCTGGTAAGTAATGATATCGTCATAGTCGCCTGCTTCCAGACCCTCTCTCGGCTGTACCCATACACTGACAGACTCTCCCGCTGCCAGAGGTTCCTCGATATCAGCCACCATAAAATGCTCCGGGCTGATCGGCTGGAAATTCAGAGTTTCACTTCCTGTATTGGTGATCTGTACAAACTGTGCCTGCACCCCACCTTCATTTCCGGTTTCTATGGTTCCGAAATCACAGCTTTCTGCTTCTCCCTCCAGGAAAGCGGTTGCCTCATAAGCTTCCTTTTCTTCAGAAAGTTCGCCGGAGCCTTCAGAAGTTTCATCCTGGGAATCCGCGTTTTCTGTTGTTTTTTCTGTTCCGTCAGCCTGCAGCTCAGACTCTGTGTAAATATGAATCCGGGAATCATCTGTGGATGTTCCCTCTTCTGATTCTGCTGTCTGCGCAGCATCCTGATTTCCCTCATCCGTCTGCTGTGCTTCCTGCTCCGGTACTTCCTGTACCGCTCCATCATTCTGATCTGTTTCGTCATATGGAATCTGCGTTTCTTCTAATTCTCCATATGTGTTCTGATCTTCTTCTGACTGATCATTCTCAGTATTCTCTGTATCCTGTGCGTAGTCCTGCGTTTCCTGCTCTGTATTCTCTACATTTTCTGTATCGCCTGCTGCATCATCAGTAGTGTTATCCAGGTTACTGTCTGCTGCCGCATCCTGTGAATCAGTCTCTGCATCTTCGGCAACCTGCTGTGCTGCTTTTGCCTCTTCCTCTGTCGCAGCTACCTCAACAGTCTTTGCTGTCAGTTTTCCGGTAAGGGTGCTTCCCTCAGGAGCAGCGATATCCAGCACCAGTTTATATCCCAGGTCATCCTGTGTTACTGTATAATTCTTCTCTGTACCAACCGGTGTCAGTTCCTTCTCTCCCGTCTGTCTGGACCAGGAAAAAGTAACATCCGCATCTGTCACACCTTCGGGAGTTACTTTTGAATAATCTGCGCTCAGAACAGTTCCTACTGCCGCCAGTCCTTTGATCTTAAGTTTTCCGCCGAGTTCACCGGAAGGTGATTCTGCCGCGAAAACCATGGATGGAAGCAACGTAAGTGCCATCAGCACAGCCATGACAACTGCCAGAAATTTCTTTCTTTCCATGTGTCATCCTCCTTTTCATCTTCTTAAATATTCTCTCAAATATTTCTTTCATTCTCTGTGTACTGTAATTATATCACCTTATGTTCTAAAAGTGTAATCTATATTTTCCGCCTGGCTACCTGCTCATAACCGCAGAAAGAACCCTGCCGCCAGGATTCTTTCCAAATTATATTTTTATATTTTACATTTTATCTTTTTCTTTTATTCGGTACAGAACCGCATAGCAACGCAGGTTGCTCTTATCTGCCTGTCTTATCCCTCTACGATCAGATAAGTTCCATCCGGCAAGGCGAAAACTTCGCTGGCATCTTCCAGTTCTTCGTCCGTCATGCCGTCTACGTCTGCTCCCATATCTTCCAGATACTCTCTCACCTCAGCAATGGAATTTACCACTGCTGCCATGCAGTCCTCGAGAAAAGCTTCTGCTGCTTCGTAGGATTCTGCTACAGGCTGTGGAAATAACTGTCCCTGTTTTTCAAGAAATGTGTTGATGCATTCTTCTGTGTACATATTTACAATACCTCCTCAATCTTTCCCTTTGCCATGATCAGCTTCTTAAGAACCGTTTCCACACGGTCGGTTGTATAAGCAGCTGCCTCCCTGACCCCCTCTTTGGAATGCGCCATGGCAAAGCCATATTTTACTGCTTTCAGCATTTCTATATCATTATACTCGTCCCCGAATGCCATGCATTCTTCCGGCAAAATATGATATCTCTTCTGGTATTCCAGGATTCCCTTTGCCTTATTTGTGCCAAAAGGAACAAAATCGATCCATGCATTTCCGGATGTCACCACCACACAGTCCTTTCCGAACTGTCCATGCCAGTATCGTATGGATTCATCCGTCAGGCCTCCCGGTTCGTAAACTGCAAGTTTCATGATCGGGTCTGTCATTTCCTCCAGACTGTTCACAAACCTGCACTCATTTTTTACTTCATACAGCATATGACTGCGAAAAGCTTCTGTCTTCGGCATCAGATAGTGGTAATCTTTGGCAGAGCAGGTAAATTCTGCATCTTTTTTAGCCAGGATTGCATTTATGATCTTTCCGGCAAGTTCTCTGTCAAAACTGTCCTGGTATAAGACTTCTTCCTGATCCACTGCCAGTGCTCCGTTCTCGGAAATATATGCAATTTCGGACACAACCGGGGCAAAAAGTTTCTTCATATTCGGATACTGTCTGCCACTGGCTGCCACAAATAAAATCCCCAGTTCTTTCAGTTCTCTGATCAGGAAAAAAATCTCTTCCGGCAGCGCCTGCGCCTTGTTCAACAGTAATGTCCCATCCAGATCACTGGCGATCATCTTAATCATTTCCGTGTTCCTCACAGATTTTTATCAGATCCACAGGTTTCTCAGCCACAAGGTCCGCACCATTTTCATTCAGTTCCTCTCTGTCGCGGAATCCCCAGAGTGCTCCCACTGTGAACATTCCGGCAGCTTTTCCGGTCTGCATATCTGTGCTGGTGTCTCCTACATACAGACATTCTTCCGGTTTTACTCCAAATTTCTCTGCCACCATCAGCGGACCGTCCGGTGCCGGTTTCCTGCGGATTGCATCGCTCTGACCAACCACAAGGTCAAACTCTTCACCGAAAAGCTGTGCGATAACCTTTACAGCAGCCGGATGCGGTTTATTGGAGCAGACCGCAAGTTTCATTCCATGTTTCTTCAGTTCCTTCAGTGTCTCCGGCATTCCCTCATATGGAACAACCTTATACATCGGATCTGCCGCAAACATTTCCCTGTAAAGTCTCTGACCTTCCTCATAGTGAGTAAGTTCCGGATCACCGGCATCTTTCAGTGCCCTGCGGATCAGCATGTTGGCGCCCTCTCCGCTGTAATATCTGAAATTATCTACCGGAAGAGTCTTAAGGCCGAATTTTTCCATAATAATATTTGTAATATATGCCATGGATTCCAGCGTATCCGCCAATGTTCCATCCAGGTCAAAGATACATGCTTTTATCATCTTTTGTCATCCTCTCTGTCTGTCAGTTCAATTCCCAGCTTCTTCATTTCATAAAACAGCCTGGCAACAGGAAGCCCTACCACATTGTTGTAATCTCCGCAGATTCCTTTTACATAGATTCCGAAGAGTCCCTGAATACCGTAACTTCCTGCCTTGTCCATAGGTTCTCCTGTAGCGATATACGCTTGGATCTCTTCTTCTGAAACCGGATAAAAAGTTACATCTGTGCTCTCATAAAAAGTATGGTCTGTCCACTGTCCGTTTTTTCTCTCCAGCACAGAAACTCCTGTATAAACCTGATGTGTATTTCCCTGCAGTTTCTCTAATGTCTGCGCTGCGTCTTCTTTATCTTTTGGCTTTCCCAGAATCCTGTTTTCAAACACAACGATCGTATCAGAACCGATCACCAGTGTTCCTTCTTCACACTCTGCCAGTGTATCGGCAACAGCAGACGCCTTATCTCTCGCCAGTTGTAACACAACCTCTGCCGGATCCTCGGAACTTCTCTTTTCTTCACCGGATGCAGGCATTACTGTGAATGATAGTCCCGCACGCTCCAGCAGTTCTCTGCGTCTGGGTGAAGCAGATGCCAGTATAATTTTTCTCATAAAAATCTCCTCTTCTTTCCTGTCATAGTATACCCCGTATCTTTCAGTGGTGCAACCGCTTTTGCCAAAAGTTTCTCTTTTCTTTTTGCCGGAAAAGTATTAAAATATGGATAACCTATCTTCTGTTTCATCTGTATTCCAGAAATCATTGACAGAAGATTGTCATTACTTTTCATGCATCAGTTCTGTAACGGTTATTTTCGTAAATACGATTCACGAATAATAGCTGTGCAGGCAGAGCATAGAACAGTAAGAGAATATCTGAAAGGAGTCAATAGATATGGCAAAAATCAATAAATATTGGGGATATGTGGCAATCGGTGCCGTAACAGCCGCTGCAGCCGGTGCAGTCGCTGCTTTAATTGCAAAAAAAGCTTCCCATAAAGACGAGGATCTGGATTTCGATGACAGTTTTGATGAGGATTTTGACGATGATTTCGACATCCCGGCAGAGTCCGAAGATTTTGACGATGATCCGGAAGTTTCCGAAGATTTCGAATCCTGGGACAACAACATGGATTTAGATGTGGAAGATTTAACAGAAACTGATGAACTCTGCTCCGCAGACGCTAAGATTTCCGGTGAAGAAGACACAGAGGAATCTGCTGAAGCAACAACTGCTGAATCCGAAGAAGAAAAAGTGGAAGAGACAGAAGCGAAAGCCGAAACTGAAACAGTAACGGAAGCTGCCGAAGAAGATTCTGAAGAAATTCCTGCTGTTAAAGAAGTAGAAAATGCAAGTGAAGAAACTGCTGCAGGCGCTGAGACAGACGCTGATGCCAAAGCGGAAGCTGATGCTGAGGATGCTGAATAAGCAGAAATGAAAAAGCAGCTCACTCTACTGAATAATTGATACTGATACAAAAATAATGCAATAAAAAGCACCCGACTGGTCATTTTTCTTACCGGCCGGGTGTTTTTTTGTTTATGTTGCATTTATGTTTCTTTTATTTTTTATTCTTCTGTTTCTATTTTGTCTGGATTCTCTTTATTTATTATGCTTTTGGCAGTTTAAAGGAGCTCTTTAAGGATACGATACGGTTAAATACCGGTGCACCCTCTTTGGAGTCGCGGATGTCTGCGCAGAAGAATCCTGTTCTTACGAACTGGAAGCTGTCATAGCCTTTCGCTTCCATCAGTGCAGGCTCTACATAAGCAGTTACTTTTGTCAAAGAGTTCGGATTTACGTTCAGAGAACCGTCTTCTTTATTGTATACACCTTTTTCCTCATCTACGATATTCTCATAGAGGCGCACTTCTGCTTTTCCTGCCTGACTTGCTTCTACCCAGTGAATGGTTCCTTTTACTTTTCTGCCATCCGGTGCATTTCCGCCCTTTGTAGCAGGATCATAAGTACAGTGTACAACACGAACAGTTCCGTCTTCATCTGCTTCATATCCTGTACAGGTTACAAAATAAGCATTCATCAGACGTACTTCTGTTCCAGGGAACATTCTCTTATATTTCTTAGGCGGATCTACCATGAAGTCCTCTCTCTCAATGTAGAGCTCTTTTCCAAACGGGATCTTACGTGTTCCCAGCTCTTCATTCTCCATGTTGTTCGGAGCTTCCAGATATTCCACTTCACCTTCCGGATAGTTGTCGATCACCAGTTTTACCGGATCAAGAACAGCCATCAGACGCGGACGTTTCAGTTTCAGATCCTCACGGATGCAGTATTCAAGCATTGCGTAATCTACGGAGCTGTTTGCCTTAGATACACCGCAGAGATCTACGAACATTTTGATAGATTCCGGTGTGAAACCACGGCGACGTAAAGCAGCGATGGAAACCAGACGCGGATCATCCCATCCATCTACGATTCCCTCTTCTACCAGTTTCTTGATATAACGTTTACCTGTTACCACATTTGTCAGATACAGTTTTGCAAACTCGATCTGTTTCGGAGGATGCGGATATTCCAGTTCTTTTACAACCCAGTCATACAGCGGTCTGTGATCTTCAAATTCCAGAGTACAGATAGAATGGGTGATTCCCTCGATCGCATCTTCGATCGGATGAGCAAAGTCATACATCGGATAAATGCACCAGGTATCTCCTGTTCTGTGATGTGTCATATGAGCAACACGGTAAATAACCGGGTCACGCATGTTCATGTTCGGAGATGCCATGTCGATCTTCGCACGGAGAACTTTCTGTCCGTCCTCGTATTTGCCTTCTTTCATTTCTTCAAAAAGCTGAAGGTTTTCTTCCACGCTTCTGTTTCTGTACGGGCTCTCTTTTCCAGGCTCTGTAAGAGTTCCACGGTATTCACGGATCTGGTCTGCGGTCAGGTCACATACATATGCTTTTCCTTTTTTGATCAGCTTGATCGCAGCTTCATACATCTGTTCAAAATAGTCAGATGCAAAGAAAAGTCTGTCCTCCCAGTCAGCGCCCAGCCATTTGATATCTGCTTTGATAGACTCTACAAATTCACTTTTCTCTTTTGTAGGATTGGTATCATCAAAACGCATATTAAACTTTCCGTTGTACTCCTGTGCAAGGCCGTAGTTTAAAAGAATAGATTTTGCATGACCGATATGAAGATATCCGTTCGGTTCCGGCGGAAAACGTGTATGCACAGTGTCATAAACACCCTCTGCCAGGTCTTTATCTATGATATTCTCAATAAAATTTTTAGAAACAGTTTCGTTCTCCATCTCTTTCCCTCCTGTTTGTGTAATATATTTTTAAATGTCAGGCAGATATCTTCCATCCGCTCCGTCAGTTTTTTCTATTATATAGCTAAATCGTTTTTATGTCGAATGAATTTATATTATCATTGGAAATTCTATCTGTCAACTGTTTCTGTATTCCTCTGTTTTTCCAGTAACCAGTTACCACTTTTTTAATTTTACTGCCTTATCTGCATATTGCTTTTCATTTTTTCATATGCTATAATGCCAATAGGCAAAGAAATAATAATTTGTATGGCAAGGACAAAAACGAAGCCCCCGGTACCGCAAATACCGGGGGCTTCTTCTTATTTTTTTTAGAGCAGACAAGCAACTGCCAGGCTAGTGTTGCCCTGCTTATCTCCGTCTAACCATTTGATGGCATAGTGGCAAGCTATACCAGCCGTAAAGGAGACAAGAAAAGAAATAATAATTTCTGACAAGGAAGATATCTGCAGGCGTGCTGACGCACGGCAAAGATATCTGACGCAGGATTTCACCCTCTGATGGACTGGATTAAGATGCGTTATTTTAGAGGATTGCTATAATATCTGTTTTATTCATTCGAGTATATCTCTTATAGCAATTCTGAGCAGTATCCCGGAACTGCAAATTGCACAAAAAAATAACCGGAACCTGTCCGATTATTCTTTGAGTAACTTTCTGAGTAACTGTGATTTACTGGAAACTCACAACCCCAGTAAATAAGCCATTTTTAGTAAGCTGATGACGGGAATTGAACCCGTGACCCCTTCCTTACCAAGGAAGTGCTCTACCTCTGAGCCACATCAGCATTGTGTCGGACTTGCCGCTCACAGTTGATTATATTACCAGAACTTAGTTCTGTTGTCAATCCCTAATTTAATATTTTCTATATTTTTATTACAGTAATTCAGAGAATCATTCAGGCAGAAATCATTTTATTATTTTCAGAAAGCATTTTACTACTTTCTGTATTTCTCAAGCTGTTCTTTGATCTTCCCACGGATTCTCTGTAATGCATTGTCTATGGATTTCGGGGTCTTTCCCATGATCTTCGCAATCTCGGTGTATCCGTTTCCGTCCAGATAATAATCAAGTACCTGATTTTCCATCGGGCTTAAGGTGCAGGTGATCTCCTGTTCCAGGTCACGGACATTCTCCTGATCGATAATAATAGATTCCGGATTCTCCACCCACATATCCGGAAGATGTTCTTCATTCTCTCCGTCTTCCTGACTGAGAGAAATATAGGAGTTTAATGGCTGGTGTTTCTGTCGGTTGGAATTCTGGATCGCATTATAGATCTGACGGTCCACACAGATTCTGGCAAAGGTCTGAAAAGATGCCTCCTTCTCAGGCTGGTAATCACGGACTGCCTTAAACAGCCCGATCATTCCCTCCTGTATCAGGTCATCATTGTCTCCGCCGATAAGGAACATGGCTCTTGCTTTTTTTCTGACCATATTCTTATATTTTTCCATAAGATAGTCGAGGATTTCAGTCTCCCCCTGTTTAAAGCGAAAGATTAATTCTTCATCTTTGATCTTATCATACTGTTTCATCAGCTAAAACCTTCCTGCCCTGATATCTTATTATTTACAGCAATTTTACTATTTACAGCGATCTTATTATTACAACAGTCTTATTGCTACTGTTCTCCCATATCCGGCAACGTCTTATTTTTTTCTATTTCTTCTGAAGTCTCTGGCGGACAATCTCATATCCGAGTACGCCTGCTGCCACAGATGCGTTCAGGGAATCAATATCTCCCTTCATCGGAATAGATGCTACGAAATCGCATTTCTCCCGGATCAGTCTGCTGACACCCTCACCTTCATTTCCGATCACAACTCCGATCGGTCCTGTAAGATTCAGATTATACATGGTTTCGCCGCCCATGTCTGCACATACAAACCAGACACCTTTTTCTTTCAGTTCATCAATAGTATGTCCCAGATTTGTTACCTTTGCAACCGGTGTATAGTTCAGGGCTCCGGCAGAAGTCTTGGCAACTGTGGAAGTCAGGCCAACCGCACGTCTCTTTGGAATGATCACTCCATGAGCGCCTGCCAGATTTGCAGTACGGATGATCGCACCCAGATTGTGAGGGTCTTCAATGTTATCCAGAATAAAGATAAACGGATCTTCTCCCTTTTCCTGTGCCTTTGCAAGAATATCATCCACACTGGCATATTCATAAGCAGCAACCTGCGCAATGACTCCCTGATGTGCGCCGGTCTCACTTAACTGATCCAGACGTTCTTTCGCTACATAATTAATAATGGTATCTTTTTTTCTCGCTTCACGCGCAATGGTACGAACCGGTCCGTCCTGGCATCCGTCCAGGATAAACAGTTTGTCCACACATTTTCCGGAACGAAAAGCTTCCAGAACCGCGTTGCGTCCTTCTATCTGTTCACTCATATCTGATCCTCTCTGATTCCCGCGCGGACCAGTTCCACGATCCTGCAAAAATCTTCCTTTAAATATAAATATCCCATCAGAGCTTCAAATCCGGTAGCTCTGCGGTAATCTGCCATGGTTGCATGTTTTGCCATTGTCGGAGAATGTGCATTTCTGCCTCTTCTGTAAACACTGTGTTCTTCTTCTGTCAGCATAGGTTCAATGAACTCCATCATGGCAGACTGGGAAGCAGCCTTTACCAGACTGCTTGCCTTTCTGTGAAGCTGATTTACCGGACAGTTGCCCTTCTTTACCAGAACCGTACGGATCACCAGCTCATAAACACCGTCCCCGATATATGCCAGTGTCAGCGGAGAATAGGTTCTGAGGTCTTTTTCTTCCAGATGAAACGCCTCATGAAATCCTTTTTTCAGTTCTCCGAAATTAAAATTATTTACAGCCGAATCATTCATATTCGAATCATTTGTATTTGTCATATCTGTTAAGCCCGTTTCCATTTTACGCCCTCGCGGGTATCCTTCAGGATGATTCCTTTTGCCAGGAGCTCATCTCTGATCTCATCTGCTCTTGCGAAATTCTTTGCTTTTCTTGCTTCCTGACGTTCTGCGATCAGATCTTCGATCTCTTTGTCCAGGATTTCTTCTTTTTTCACTGCTTTCAGTCCGAGAACATCGCAGAGTTTCACAACTGTGTCAAGGAGACTTCCTGCAAATTCTGCGGAACTTTCTTCTGATACATTGGTATTTGCAAATTTAACCAGTTCAAAGATTGCTGCCAGTGCATCTGCGGTATTAAAGTCATCATCCATGGCTTCTTCAAATTTCTTTACAAATTCCTGTGACTGAGTCAGCAGTTCTTTTTCCGCATCTGTTGCACTCTCTGTCTGTGCTGCATTTTTTCTGTCTTTTAAGTTTGCTGCCGCATCTGTGATACGCTCTAATGCATTCTTTGCAGCTTCCATCAGGTCTGCACTGAAGTTCAGCGGACTTCTGTAGTGTGCGTTCAGCATGAAGAAACGCAGAACCTGAAGATCATACTGCTCGCTGATCTCACGGACAGTACGGAAGTTTCCAAGAGATTTGGACATTTTTCTGTTGTCGATGTTCAGGAAACCATTGTGCATCCAGTATTTTGCAAAAATCTTTCCATTGCAGCACTCGCTCTGTGCGATCTCATTCTCATGATGAGGGAAGATCAGGTCCTCGCCGCCTGCGTGGATATCGATCTCATCTCCCAGATATTTTTTCGCCATAACAGAGCATTCAATATGCCAGCCCGGACGACCGTCGCACCACGGAGACGGCCAGGATGGTTCGCCTTCTTTTTTCGGTTTCCAGAGAACAAAATCCAGCGGATCTTCTTTCTGGTCTTCACCGGATACCTGCAGAGAGCGGAAACCGGACTGAAGGTCATCCAGATTTTTATGGGAAAGTTTTCCATACTCTTTAAATTTCTTAACACGGAAATAAACAGTGCCGTCTGCTGCCGGATAAGCATATCCCTTGTCGATCAGAGTCTGGATCATGTCGATCATTCCGTTGATTTCCTGTGTTGCCTGCGGATTGGTGGTGGCAGGTTTCACATTCATTGCATCCATATCTTTTCTGCACTCTGCGATATAACGCTCGGAAACTTCCTGTGCACTTACCCCTTCTTCAATTGCTTTCTTAATGATCTTGTCATCTACGTCAGTGAAGTTGGATACAAAATTAACTTCATAGCCTTTGTATTCCATATATCGGCGTACTGTATCAAAAATGATCATCGGACGTGCATTTCCGATATGGATCAGATTATAAACTGTCGGTCCGCAGACATACATGCGGACTTTTCCCTCTTCCAGAGGTACAAATTCTTCTTTTCTGCGAGTCAGTGTATTAAAAAGTTTCATTCATTCTTTCCTCCGATTTCATATCAGGATCAAATAACATTCAACCCTGATCTTTTATTTATGTCAGGCGGATAAAACATCCTCTTTGCTATGCGGCTCTGCACCGGATAGCTGCAAGTTACGCTGCCAGAAAGCAATTCCCGCCATTTTCAAAAATCAGGCATCCTTCTTCTCATACAGAAGGCAGATTGCCTGAGATGCAATGCCTTCTTCACGGCCGGTAAATCCCAGCTTTTCTTCTGTCGTAGCCTTGATGTTTAACTGAGATTCTTCAATTCCCATGGCTTTCGCCATATTTGTACGCATCTGTGGAATGTGAGGTGCCATCTTCGGCTTCTGTGCAATGATCGTGGCATCGATATTTCCAATCTCATAGTGATGTTCTCTCAGAAGCGCAGTCACATGTTCCAGCAGAATAATACTGGAAATCCCTTTATACGTCGGGTCTGTGTCCGGAAAATGCTTCCCGATGTCTCCCAGTGCCGCAGCACCCAGAAGCGCATCCATCACTGCATGGATCAGGACATCCGCATCTGAATGTCCCAGAAGACCTTTTTCCCAGTCAATCTTTACCCCTCCCAGGATCAGATCCCGGTTCTCTGTTAATCTGTGTACGTCATATCCCATTCCAACACGCATACTCATTCTCCTCTGATTTCCAGCATTTTGCTGATTCTTAACAAACTTAAGCGTTTTCTTGTATAAGGTGCCAGGCGGAGACTCGGAAGGATAGCTGCTTCATCGAGGCCAATATCGTAAACGGTTCTCGCACAGTCCACTTTCTCCAGCATATGAAACAGTTCCTGTTCATCCGGAAGTTCATCAATGATCTCTGCAATCTGCGGCAGGCATGCTTCCAGGTGTGCGGGCTGAATCTCTCTGAGGATTTCCGGCTCATTTTCCTTGCGAATTTCTTCCAGAAGTCCTTTTTTTCCAAACGTTTCTTCCAGAAGTTTCTCATCCTCATTTACATACGGTTTTGCGTGACAGCGTCCCTGTGTGATGGCTGCGGCAATGCGTTTATATTCTTCGAGTACCAGCATGGTCGCCACAGAAACCTTTTCTCCGTGAAGCGCATCCAGATGATCATTGATCACCTCCATATCCCAGAGATGAGTGAGATGATGTTCCGCACAGGATGCAGGTCTGGAATTTCCGATCATCTGCATGGCAAGCCCCGAAAGGATCAGTGCATACATCAGTTGTTCGCATTCATCCTCTTCTCCCTCTGTGATATCACGCAGAGAAGACCGCACTGTTTTCAGTGCCTTTTCTTCCAGTTTCACAACTTCACTGCAAAAATATTCACCTGTCACCAGATTGGCGATCTTCCAGTCAGCCAGACAGATATATTTGCTCACAAGGTCCGAAATCCCGGCTGCTGTCAGACTCTTTGGTGCTCTGGCAAAAATATCGGTATCTGCATACACGCACATCGGTGCAACAGAAGGTACGGTTTTCTTCACACCGTCCCATGTCATAGCTGCAACCGTTGTCACAAATCCATCTCCACTTGCTGCGGTGGGTACCGAAATGAAAGGAATCTTATAGCGGTTAGCCACAAAACGGCTGATATCATGAATTGTTCCTGCACCAACGGCAAGGATCAGATCAATATCTTCTTCCATATTGTTCTCCACGATCCTGATTGCCTGTTTGTCAGCCTGAAGATCCTCTGCATCCAGAACCAGCACCTGGCATCTGTCATAAATGTCCTCCATCAGATCTTCTGTCGCCGCATAAGTGTTGGTGTCGCAGATTACCAGAGGGGATATGTATTCCCTGAGCATGCCGTCTGACATTTCCTCCTCCAGTTTCTCCACTGCTCCCGCTTCGATCAAAATTTCCTTCACTGCGATATGGTGTTCCCTCCCGCAGCTGCAAGGTCGGGCAAAATCGTCCGCATCAACTCGCATTTAAATTTCTCCTCCTGACTTTCTTCATAATTTTATTTCTTTTTTATTTTTTATTTCTTTCACTGTTTCACCGTTTCCGGTAAATTACAGTCGTTGGTATTATACATGATTTTCCGGTAAAAATCAATGTTGTGGTTCACTTCATAAGTCGTTGTCCTACAAAGTAATTACTATTCACTCTGTTCTCGGTAACACAGAATATTCCGGCAAAAATATTTCCGGATTCCGCATCATAACAGACAGGCTGATCCTGACAGCAGACTTTCCTACAGATTCAGATAATTATAGACCAGTCCGGATATCTTCTGAATGTTTGTGACTGCGGTTCCTTCCGGACAATTCTCGGACATTACACAGATAATATAGGCAGTTTTTTCTCCGTATACAATCGCAATGTCATGCTGATCCTGATCTGTTTCTCCGGTTTTATTGGCAGAGAGGATTCCTTCCGGAAGTCCCTCCGGGATTTTCCAGGTATTCTCCTGATTTTTCAGCAGATTAAGCATTTCCTCTGATGCTTCCGGGCTGACACATTCTTTATTATAAATTTTTTCAAGCAGTGCGCCGCAGTCTTTCACAGAAGTCATATTCCTTCCTCCCAGAGTTTCCTGTGCGGAAGCTGCCGGATGGAGCGTATGCTGCACGCTGGTTTCCTTATAGCCTTCTTTTTCCAGATATTTGTTGATATCCTCTGCACCTTTCTTAAAATCCAGCGCATCTGTCTGGAGTTTCACCAGTTCATTGAAAGACTCATTGTCGCTGACTGTGATCATATTCCATAACAAATCATTTAACTTTGTTTCGACTTTTTTCATATCAGCAGTATTTAATTTTTTTGCTTCATTCTGTTTCACAGTCTCAAAATCCTGATACGTCTTTGCCATCACAAACGCTTTGATCAGACTTGCAGAATACAGGGACTGATCATTGACTGTAATCTCTTTATCTTCATTGAGATCTTTCACATATACGCTCCAGGTTCCCTGATAAGCGGAAACCATATTTTCAAGCTGTGGTTTCAGATTTCCGATTCCCAGATCTTCCAGATTCAGGACTTTCCCTGTGTCATCCACAATAAATCCATCATCCGTCATTGTACTCTCCTGAAGCAGTGCTCCATTGGCACCACCGAAATAATAGCTTCCGTCAAAATTCTGTGTATAACAGGTCATTTCCAGATGATGGATTCCCGGCTCCGTGACTATTTTTCCATTCTCATCAAAATAATAATATCCATTCAGAGTTGTGCCATCCAGAGTCAGATTATCAATGTAACGCACCTGAGCTGCTGCGGAAAGTTTTCCCAGATTGTTAACGAAGTAAAATCCATCCAGTTTCGTCTCACCCGCATTTGCTGCTGTATCTGTTTTTGCGTCTGTGGCAGCATTCGCCGTTGTATTTGCTGTTGTATCTGTCGTACTTTCTGGTGCCTTTTCTTTCGGGTTTTCTTCTGCACTTTCTGCTGTAGTTCTTCCCTCTTTTTCCGTTTCTTCTGCTTCCTCTGCCTCCTTTTTTTCTGAGCCAAAGACAGGAACATTTTTGAAATGCTCCATATGTGAGGAAGCAGCCTTAAATTTTCCATCTTTATCATGGTAGTAAAAACCGTCAAATACCGTTCCGTCAATTTCAAAATTGTGGAAATAATGGACTTCCTCCGTTGTACTCCGTGCCCCGCTCACATCCAGACAGTAAAAACCGTCGCTTTTCATCATATACTTACCGCTTCCATCCCCCATCGGCAGGATCTGCGCTTCCTCTGTAACAGAGGAAAGGCTCTGCTGCGCAGCCCGGATCTCACAGGCAGGAGGCGCAATTGCAGATACAGCCAAAGCTGCTGCAAGCATACGGCACACTGTTTTTTTTCTGCTTTTGTTCATAAATTTTCCTTTCGTTTGTTATGGGCAGAAACCCACTGCCTTCCGGCGATGGGTAATTAACCATTTTTTCCTGTTTTTCAGATGAATATCGTTTCCGTGAATCTCGTGAATATCTTTTAAACGAATATCATTTCAGTAAATATTTTTTAAGAGTATATCGTTTTTCGGAAAAAGCCGCAACTGTTTTATCTATTTTCCAGAAACGTCCTCTGCCTTCTCCCAGAACTGTTTCAGCTTTTCCTGCACTGTATTGAGTGAGCAGTTTTCCCTGTCATTCCACTCCACCGGAAAAAGCGGTCTGTACTCTGAATTCCGAAAGCGTTCATCCAGAAGCAGGATCGCACCTGTATCTTCCTGCGTGCGGATCACACGCCCCGCAGCCTGCAGCACCTTATTCATTCCCGGATAACGGTATGCATAGGCAAATCCGTCCTCACCTCTGCTGTCATAATACTGCCGGAGGATTTCTCTCTCTGTCCCTGTCTGCGGCAGTCCGGTTCCCACAATCACTGCCCCGATCAGTTTCTTTCCAGTCAGGTCAATCCCTTCTGAAAAAATCCCGCCCATCACGCAGAATCCCACCAGTGTAGTATCCTGCTCACAGAACTGTTCCAGAAATTCTTCTTTCTCTCTCTCATACATTCCCTGTGTCTGGGAAATACAGCGCACCCAGTCTGCAGAAAATTCGTTTTCATAGACTTCCAGAACATCCTGCATAAATTTATAGGACGGAAAAAATACCATATAGTTGCCTTTTTTCGCCCAGACCATCCTCGCAATATAGGAAGCGATCCTGCGATACTCCTCATAATTCCTTCTGGTATATCTGCTGCTCACATCACACCCGGTAAGAATACAGCGGTTCTCTTTCCGAAAAGGGGAAGTCACATAAATCCCATAGTCATCTCTCTTTACACTCAACAGCCGCCGGTAATAATCCATGGGAAGCAGCGTTGCCGAAAAGAATACGGTACTGATTCCTTTTTCCAGGCATCGTCCAAGATTCGCTGCCGGATTGACACAGAAAAGTTTCAGCCGGAATTTCCCGTCCTCACATTTTTCCGTATAAACCACATAATTCTCATCCAGAAGTTCCTCCACATTCATGAAATCCCTCACACAGAAATAAAAATCCAGAATCTCATCAACTACTTCTTCCCCTGCAAATTCTTCCAGAAATTTATCCAGTTCTCCCATGATCTGAAGCATACTCATGGAAACTGCTCCCGGATTTTCCAGAACTTCATATCCTTCACAGTCATTTTCCATGGCGAGTAACTGCCTGTTTACTTTTCCCAGTGCCCGGTAAAGACTCTTACTGCGATTCTTTATCTTCTGTCTGACAGCAAGGACATCCTCCCTGCATACAAAAGCACTGTACATCTCCCGCCCTCTGTCCACAAGATTATGAGCCTCATCGATCAGGAAAATATACTTTCCGTTGTTTCCCTCCCCGAAAAAACGTTTCAGATACACATTGGGATCAAACACATAGTTATAATCACAGATTACCCCGTCCGTCCAGACTGCCAGATCCAGGCAGAATTCAAAAGGACATACCTGCCATTTCTGCGCGTACTCCAGCAGGATTTCACGGGTATAGTGATCTTCTGAAGTCCACAGATCGTAAACTGCATCATTGATCCGGTCAAAATGCCCCTTCGCCCATTCGCAGTGCTGTGGATTACATTCTGCTTTTTCGCAGAAACACAGTTTCTCTTTCGCCGTGATGGTGATCACTTTAAATTTCAGCCCATGATCCTGCAAAATGGAAAAGGCTTCTTCTGCCACAGTCCTTGTGATCGTCTTGGCTGTCAGGTAAAATACTTTCTCCCCGTTTCCTTCTCCGATGGCGCGAACCGCCGGAAATATGGCTGACATAGTTTTCCCAACCCCTGTCGGTGCCTGAATAAAAATCTGCTTTCCTACTGAAATCGTATGGTACACGCTGGTCACGATCTTTCGCTGGCCTTCTCTGTACGGAAACGGAAACTCCAGTCCGGTCATGGATGCATTTCGCTCTTTTTTCCATGCAAGTTCATAGGAGATCCATTTGTGATAACGGTCAAGCAGGTTCTGATACCATGTCTGAAGTTCTTCGGCTGTATATATTTGCCGGAATCTTTTTATTTCTTCTGTGTCCAGATTCGCATAGGTCATCTGCACACCGATCTGTTCGACAGACTGTTCTGTGAACTGCTTTATGGACCGTTCTCGTTCTGTAGATTGCTTTGCAAACTGTTTGGGCAATTGCTTTGCAGACTCTTCCTCTTTCTTCTCCTGCAGATACATCCAGGCATAGCACATAGCCTGCGCGCGGTGGACTTCTATCGGTTCTTCAAGCTGGCTGACATCTGCATAGATTCCTTTGATCTCATCAATGTAAATCTGATCCTCCTCCGTAAAGATTCCATCTGCCCTTCCCTCTGTCAAAATACGCACATCCTCATATTCTGTTTCATATTTCAGTGAAACTTCCGCCCTGTAATGGCTGCCCATCTGGCTTTGTATTTTTCTGTGAAGTCTGCCTCCTTTGAGCATCGCTTCTTTATCCGATGACCCTCTGCGATTGTCAAGGTCACCGCTTCTTAATATAAACTCCACCAGATTTCTGACGGAAATGCGAACCAACGGTTTTTCCATGCTATTTGGCCTCCTGCGCCCGGTATCCTGCCGGACATTCTACACGGATTATAACATATTTTTTATATACAATTAAAACAAATTCCGCAAATCAAAATTCCACATAGAAAAAGCCGCCGGAAATCCTTTTGTAGATTCCCGACGACCTGCCATTTTTCATATTTTATTCTATTACCTGAAGCTTCCAGATTCTTTCACTGTCGAATACAGAAATTACATCTGAGTAAGTACAAAGATATCATAGATTGCCTTTACAGCAGCTTCGAAATCTCTGTTTTCCACACCAATAATGATATTCAGCTCACTGGAACCCTGGTCGATCATCTTAACGTTTACGTTTGCATGAGCCAGTGCGGAGAAGATTCTTCCGGCTGTACCTCTCTGGGATTTCATACCACGGCCTACAACTGCGATCAGTGCAAGGTCAGATTCCATTTCTACGAAATCCGGCTGTACTGCCCGATGGATTCCTGCGATTACCTGCTGTTCTTTTTCCTCAAATTCATCCTGATGTACATAGACAGTCAGTGTATCAATTCCTGATGGAATATGTTCAAAGCTGATTCCCTGATCCTCAAATACCTGAAGAACTTTACGTCCGAAACCAACTTCACTGTTCATCATGGATTTCTCAATATTGATAGAGCAGAAACCTTTCTTACCGGCGATACCGGTGATTGTAAATTTCGGTTTCTTGCATGTGCTCTCTACGATGAAAGTACCTTTATCTTCCGGTCTGTTTGTGTTCTTGATGTTGATCGGGATTCCCTCTTTACGAACCGGGAAGATTGCATCTTCATGAAGAACGGTTGCACCCATGTAAGAAAGCTCACGAAGTTCTCTGTATGTGATTGTCTCGATCACTGCAGGATTCTCTACGATTCTCGGATCTGTTACAAGGAAACCGGAAACGTCTGTCCAGTTCTCATAAAGGTCTGCCTTGATTGCTTTTGCAACAAGGGAACCAGTTACATCAGAACCACCTCTGGAGAAAGTCTTAACTGTTCCGTCTTCGTATGCACCGTAGAATCCCGGAATAACGGCACGTTCGCATTTTGCAAGTCTCTTGGAAAGAAGCTTGTCTGTCTTGTCTGCATCAAAGTTTCCGTTCTTGTCAAAACGAATTACTGTTGCTGCATCTACGAATTCATAGCCAAGGTAAGCTGCCATTACTTTACCATTGAGGAACTCACCTCTGGATGCAGCGTAATCAGAACCAGCCTGAGCCTTGAAGTCTTTCTCGATCTGTGCAAATTCTTCCTCTAAAGAAAGATTCAGTTTCAGACCACGGATAATCTCATAATATCTCTCTTTGATTTCCTGTAAAACTGCTCCGAAATCTTCGCCCTGTACTGCAATGTTGTAACATTTGTAAAGTAAATCGGTAACTTTGGTGTCCCCGTCAAATCTCTTTCCAGGTGCGGACGGAACCACGTAACGTCTGCTCTCATCACTTCTGATGATCTCTCCTACTTTCTCAAACTGCTGTGCATTTGCCAGAGAACTTCCTCCGAATTTAACAATTTTCTTCATCTTTCCTGCTCCTCATATGTCACTTAGTATTTTCAGCCAGGTTTCCTTCCTGCCTTACTGTCAGTCCCCGATCAGTCCCTTTCCCGCCCTTAGTATTCTTACCGGTCAGGTTCCTCTCAGTAAACTGTTAGTCTCTGTCACTCTACTAACATAAAGTCTGTCTAATATTTTATTGAATAAACTCGAATTTTGCAAGCCTTTCTTACAGAAATACCTGAAAATAGTTATTTTTCACAATCCGATGCAGATTCCCGCTGTTTTTTTACAAAATCTGTTACATCATGGACATACAACGTATCCCCATTTACACGGAAGTGGATATCTTTATCCCCAAACGGCATCCCATATGAACGTTCCGGGTCATTCTGATAAGCAGGACGCGGGTCATCTGCAAGCACCGCGAGCAACGCTTTCCTGCTCTCCTGTGGTATTTTTTCCAAAAGTTCCGGAGGAAATTCTACGTTCAGATGATAGTCTTTGGAAAATTCCGCAAAACTTCCTGTTGCTTCCGGATGACAGTCTGCATATGGAATATATGGTTTAATGTCAAAAATTGGCGTGCCATTCATTAAATCTGCGCCTTCTATATAAATCACCGGGCTGTCCGGCTCATCCAGGGATACCTTTACAAGCTTCACACAGGACAATCCTATAGAATTTGGCCGGAACGGAGATCTGGTGGCAAAAACTCCTTTTCTCACATTTCCCCCAAGTCTCGGCGGCCGGACAGTCGGGGACCACTTTGCCCTCTTTGCCTCTGAAAACTCCCAGATCAGCCAGATATGGCTAAACTCCTCCAAGCCGCGGCAGGCATCCACATTGCGGTACTCCGGTTCGAATACGATCTTTGCTTTCAGAGCTTCAACCCGGCCACTCTGTCTGGGGATACCGAATTTAGTTGGGAAATCGTTTTCTATATGTGCGATTGGAATCATTGTATTCTTCTCCTTTTACTTTATTGTACTCCAGTCCAGAAAAAACTAATAGCCCGGAAAAATGACTCTCCGGGCTGTTATTGTTATTTTTTCTGTGCAAAATATTCTTTTGTAAGTGTAATGGCGGTTCCTGAAAGTAAGAACACACCGATTAAGTTCGGGATTGCCATGAGGCCGTTGAAGGTCTCGGCAATGCTCCAGAGAAGTCCCAGATCTACAGTTGCACCAAGGATTGCCACTAATGAATAGGCGATCATAAATGGGCGGATAACTTTTGCAGAGAATAAGAATTCAATGCAGCGAGCTCCGTAAAGTCCCCATCCGATAATCGTTGAAAATGCAAAGCAGCACATGGCAACTGCCGTAAAGATGGAAACCCAGCCTCCATATGTAGCAGTAAATCCGGAAATTGTAAGTTCTGCACCTGCCGCTGCACCGTAATTTACCGGCACGCCGCTTACAAGAATAACAAGTGCTGTCAGCGTACAGATTACGATAGTATCTGCAAATACCTCGAAGATACCGAACACACCCTGTTTTACAGGCTTGCTTGTATCCGCACACGCATGAGCGATAGAACCAGTACCAAGTCCGGCTTCATTAGAGAAGATACCACGAGAAACACCTTTCTTCATACTGAGGAAAAAGCTTCCGATCACACCGCCGGTTACTGCCGATGGATTGAAGGCTCCGTAAACAATATCATGGAAAACTGCCGGAACTCTGCCAATATTTAAAACTACAACTCCGACGGCAAGCACGATATAGAACAATGCCATAAACGGAACCAGTTTCTCAGAAACACTTCCAATTCTCTTAATACCGCCAAGAAGCACCATGCCTACCAGTAAAGTAATCACGATTCCAAGAATCAGGTTCAGCGTCCCTGTAGAAGAATCAGAAATCACATTAAAGTTTACAAGTGCCGTATCAATCGCAGTTGTAATGGTATTTACCTGTGTCGCATTACCTGTACCAAATACAGTCAGCACACCGAATGCGGAATAAAGAACTGCCAGGATCTGCCATTTCTTTCCCAGACCATTCTTAATATAATACATTGGTCCGCCTACATAGTCTCCGTGTCTGTTTCTCTCACGGAAATGTACGGCAAGGGTAACCTCTGTAAATTTCGTACACATTCCAAGGATAGCGGAAATCCACATCCAGAATACAGCTCCCGGTCCGCCGATGGCGATAGCTCCGGCAACACCCGCAATGTTTCCGGTACCTACCGTACCTGCCAGTGCAGTACAGACTGCCTGAAACGGTGTCATAGAACCGTCTGAAGCTTCTTTTTTCTTAAAAATTCTTCCCAGCGTCGTCTTAATCGCATACGGGAATTTACGGATCTGGATAAATCCTGTCCGCAGGCTCAGATAAAGCCCTACGCCGATAATACAGATCATAGCCGGGACACCCCAGATGAAATTATTTACGACGCTGTTGATAGATTCAATTGTCTGAAGCATGATAAATAAACCTTTCTTAATTATATATTCTATCTCCGGCGTTTGTTCTGACTCTACCAGTCATCCCCTTTCCGGACAGGACACCTGCGGCCTACGCACTCAAAAACGTCTGCATAAAAACGGGCAGCTTTTCAGTCATTTAACCCTGGTATCTTCTTGTATAACTTACACATGTCTGTATCACACGTGCAATATAGACATAGTTTATCACTTTTTTTCCCGTATGTACAGAAGAAATTTTCCTAAGATAAAGTATTAAAGTCCTTCTCCCTGCCGTTCTATAAAAAAGTCAAAATAACGTATAAACTTGTCATAATTTCAGTAGCCTTTCCTCCTGAAAATCCCTATTATAAAACTAAAGACAAGGATAAAGGAAATATTTTCACTGATATCCTTAAACGTTTCAGTTATTAATTTATCATTATTTATCCAACAATGAGGAGGACACAGAAAATGATTCAGAAATATACTTATGGAAAACCTTTTGAAACAGAAGCGATCGTTGTTTCTGTACCAACAGCAGAAGGAACCCCTGCATACGGAACAATCTCCACTGAAAATGGCTTCTCTTTCACTTATGACATGGATGATAACGATGTTGTCTATGGTCTGGGTGAATCAAACCGCGGAATCAACAAACGTGGATATGTTTATGAAAGCAACTGTTCCGACCAGCCAAACCATACAGAAGATAAAATCTCCCTCTACGGAGCACACAACTTCATCGTAATCTCCGGAAAACAGACTTTCGGTCTCTTCGTTGATTATCCCGGAAAACTGAAGTTTGATATCGGTTACACACTCTCTTCCCAGTTAAAGATCACCTGTGAGGATGCAGATCTTTATCTGTATGTGATTGAGGGTGAAACCCCTTACGATAT